>OJJY01000018.1_pt1 | contig 101245 bp, 97 predicted proteins | sample 1596421 | NCBI WGS metagenome assembly OJJY01 (sample SAMEA4350151, study PRJEB24818) | metagenome | biome: human; feature: gut; material: faeces | place: Denmark | collected 2013-09 | reverse complement strand
CAACACTTGTAGATAAAAAAGATTCAGGTGCAACTCCTAAGGTAAAAATAGGTGGTTATGATGTATCTAGTGGTTTTCTTACTATGTTACAGAAAACATTAGAAAGTCAAGTAAAAAAAACAAGTAAAAAAGCAAGTGAAGCATTACAAGAACCATCAAGTGATTTTTTAACTTCTAAGACAAATCCAAAAGAACTTAAAGTTGGAGACCAGTTCTTTGGTAGTATTACTACTACTAAAAAGAATGAAGCTGGTAAAAAGTCCAGATATAAACCTATTGATTATTGGAAAGTAATCAAAAAGGAAAAAAATGAAGCTACCGGAAATACTAGTTTTACTGTAGAAAATCCTCAAGGAGAAAAATATAAAACTTCTCCTGGTGGCATAAATATGCAGAATCCTAGTGAACATCAGGAGAAACTACGAAAACTTGCTGAAAAGCTTAAAGCTGAAGAAGAGGAAAAGAAGCGTAAAGCTGAAGAAGAAGCAAAGATGATAGATATGTCTAAACTTCAGCCTCACGAACAGCTTAAAAGGCTTATTGAAGCAGGTATGCGTAACATCTGGATGGTAGGTCCTGCAGGCTGTGGTAAATCTACTATGGCTCGTATGACTGCAAAAGAACTGAATTTACCTTACTTGTGTATATCTTGTGGTATTGGAACATCTGCTACAGAGTTCCTTGGATATAAATATCCTACTCGAGAAAGCACAAAGTTTGCTGAATACTACGCAAAGCCATCTATTATCTTGATTGATGAGATGACAGCATTAGACCCTGCGGTAGGTCAAGTCCTAAATGCCGCTCTTGCTAACGATGAGATAGAGACTACTACTGGTTTAGTTAGTCGTAACCCCGAGTGTATCATCATTGCTACTTCTAATACATTTGGCAGTGGTGCGAGTCGACAGTATGTGGCTAACAATCAATTAGACGCATCTACTATTGACCGATTCATCGGAGGCATTATAGAAGTTGACTATTCTGTAGATTACGAAAGTCAATATGATGTTGATGTAGTAAACTACGTTTGGAAACTTCGTGAGTGTATCAAAGCTTGTAACATACGTCGTATTGCGTCTACGCGTATGATTCAATCTGGTACCCGTATGAAGAAGGCTTATTTCAAAAATTGGAAGGACATGCTAATCTGTAACTGGACTGATACCGAAAAGGAAATGGTCAAGAAGTTCTTTACTCCAGAGAATAAAGAACGAATTACAGAGAGTAAAGAATTAGATTCTTCTGGAAGAACTAAAGTATTTTTTGGATAAATTATGTGAAGTATGGGTAAAAAATTGACTGTACATTTTGATTCTCTCGAAAAGTTTTACACGGAGTGTGAAATTGTCGAAGACACTGGGACTAAACAACATTATGATATAATTTGTAATGAAGATGACCCAGGTTGGAAAGGTTTATCTCTTGAGGAAATACAAAAAGCAAAATATTTCTATAATAAAGGCTTAGACAAACTTGAGTCTTTAACTCAAGAGATGCAATTAGGTGGCTCTGGAAAATCCTATAAATGGGATGAAAACGATGGTGATGAACTTGATTACGATCGTTTTCTTGAAGGGCTACCTTGCCTTAAAAAGCGAGTAAAGAAATTAGGTAATAAAAATGGTAAATTTATACGATTACATATTGGGATAGGTGAAAACTGGATGGTAACAGCAGAAGATATGCTTTACAAGTCCTATACAGCTATTAAATTAGCAGATTACCTTGAACAACAAGGGTATCGTGTAGAAATTTCTACGTTTGCTGAGGTTGCAGATTTAGGTCGATTCAAAGGTGAACAATTAGAGTATCTTATTACTGAGGTAATCATTAAAAAAGCAGAAGATCCACTGATACTACCTCAAATTCTTACTTGTATCTCTCCTTGGATGTTTAGATATCATATATTTAAGTTTTGGACAGCAAAATTTCAATGTAGGAGTGGTTTAGGCCATTCTATAGCTGCTAAACATAAGGAGACTAAAGAAGATATTTGGATTACATCAGGACAATGTCTTGATGAAAATTCAGCCAATCAAAAGATTGAGCAAATTACAAAACTCTTCGACAAAGAGCATGGGGACGAAGATTAACGATTGCTCAGTAATGAGCGGACACCACTGGCATGGAGAAGGCAAACTTGAAAAGAGTGTGGAATCGTTAAATTGGCGATAAGGAAACTTATCTGGGGGTTCGAATCCCCCCTCGTTACAATTGTTTTTAAAAACAAAGGGAGTAAACACAATCTATTAATAATGAATAGATACGAAGATGTGTGAATGGACCAGGTTTATACCTATGGGGCGGTTCGAGTCCGCTACTCCCACTATTAAAACTGTAGCATATGTATGATTCAAGAAGAGCAAATAAGGCAAAAGCAATAACACTTGATTATATTTTATCAAGAGTATCAGAATATGATATATATGCTCGTTATTTAGGACAATTTAAAATAGGTTATATTTACAATAGTCCTTTTAGAGAGGATAAGAATCCCTCATTTGGTATATTCCATAGTAAAAAGACAGGTAAATTATTATTTAAAGATCATGGCAATGGTTTATGTGGTGATGTCATTAAATTTGTACAAGAATTTACTGGTATTACTAACTATAATGATACATTAAACCAGATAGTCAAAGACCTTAATATAAAAAATAATACTGTTTTAAAGAGTACTAAAGAACAAAAACCTACTGAGGAAACTGTAATAGGTGTAGTAAGACAAGATTTTACAGAAATTGACAAAAGTTATTGGTCACAGTTTCATATATCTATCGATACTTTAAAACTATACAATGTAAATAGTATTAAATATTATTTATGTAATGGTATAGTAAAGGGTATATATAAAGATGAGAATCCTATGTATGCTTATAAAGTATATGATCATTTCAAAATTTATAGACCTTTAGCAGATAAATACACTAAATGGCGTAATAATTTAACAGAGTATGATATACAAGGTTATGCTCAATTACCTGAAAAAGGTAATCTATTAATTATTACTAAGTCTATGAAAGATGTAATGTGTCTTAAAGAGTTAGGATATAATGCAATATCTCCCTCTTCTGAATCTACATTTATACCAGATAACGCCTTAGAGGTATTAAAGAAGCGTTTTAAGCATATTTTAATATGCTTTGATAGAGATGCTCCTGGTGTTAAAAATATGCGCAAAATAAGCCTTAAAACAGGCTTAAATTGCTTTCTAGTGCATAAAAAGTTTAAAAGTAAAGATATTAGCGATGCTATAAAAAATAATAGTTTTGAAGCAATTCGCGAATGGCTAAACCAAACATTAAAAAAATATGAAGAATTTTCTAATTAAAGCTAAAAACGGTATTTGTACAGCAATTTCTTGGTTGTTTGCAATTCCGTCAGTTCTTTTTCTATTAATCTCAGTATTCTTTGGTATTATTATGCATTTCTTTGATAAAGAAACATATATTAAAATCAATCGTTTCTTTAATTATCAAGCAGATTCAAGTGAAAAACGCTTAGATGATAAAATTAAAGAACTTAAAGAATTAAAAAAGGAACTGTCTGAAATGGCAGATAAGATTGAAAAAGAACAATTATGAGTTTAGACATACTTAATACTATGTTAACCTGTAGTATTTTTGAATTAATATGTTTCTGCTTCTTATGCTGTACTATCAGCAACATAGTAAATCTTACTACGTTCATGTTTATATTTAAATCATATATGCATGATAAAGAAGAAGAAAAACTCAGTAAACAAAAAAGTCAAGAATGCCACTCCAATTCAGATAGACGGAATATCATTCAAGAGTAAATTAGAAGGTTATGTTTACTCTAGACTTAAAGAAGAGAAGTTAAAAGCTGAATATGAACCTATCAAGTTTGAACTTGTACCTTCATTTCAGTTTCAAGATAAAAAAATTCGGCCTATGACTTATACTCCAGATTTTGTTGGTAACAACTTTATAATCGAAGCAAAAGGTAGGCCGAATGACGTGTTTCCTTATAAATGGAAGCTATTTATGTATTATCTGAAATTAAATAATTTAGATAAGAAATATATGCTTTTCATAGTACACAATCATAAGGAGACAGAAGAATGTATAAAGAAGATAAAAGCCTATGAAAACTAACACTTTGAATTTTGATCTCATTATTGATTTTGGTCCGAAAAGAGAATTTACCTTTATAGGATTAGAAGAAGAAAACAATGATGACGATGAAGACGGTTGATTATGGATTTAAGTATACCTTATTATGAAGATATGACACGTATCTCTAATAGTAACTTAGGAGTCTTTATAAAGAAAGGTCCAAAATACTTGAAAGATACGTTAGACGGAACCGCTGAAAGTCTTAAAGCTAGTTATTTAGATAAAGGAACTATGATACATATGTACATACTCCAACCAGATGAATTCTGGGCTCATTATCGAATACTAGACTTTGATACTCCAAGTAGTAAACAGCAACAATTATTTGCTGAGAATCTAGTTGGTACTGTAGAAATAGACCCTGATTTAGCCCTTATAAAGGCTTATTCAGCTGCTTATAGTACAAAAGGTAAGAGCAATGATAAAGTGCTCTTAGAAGCCAAAGAAATGGCTAAAAAGCTAGAGAACTATATTGAATATCTTAAGACTGAGAGGCAAACTGAGATGAAAGTAATATCATTTGCAGATCTTCATATGCTGAAAACAATCAAGAGTAATCTTGAGAAGCATAAGAAGGCAAACGAATTACTATATAACTTACCAAGTACGTGTGAACAAAACAATGAGTTTCACATAAATTGGGAATTTCCAAAAACTTTCCAAAACTATCAGCTATCGTGTAAGTCTTTGTTAGATAGATTAATAATCGATCATACAGAGAAAAAGATTATCTTAGTAGACTTAAAAACTACTGCTGATGTAAACAATTTTAAGCATTCTATTGAAGAGTATGACTATCGTAGACAATTAGCCTACTATTGGTTAGCTATTCATTGGTACTTTAAGTACGAATTACAAAAAGATATTGCTGAATATACTTATGAAACATATATTATTGCTATACAAAGCAATAATGGTTATGAAGTAAAAGTATTTAAGTTTACACCAGAATCTATTGAAGCAAAGCTTACATTAATATCAGATACTATCGAACAAATCTGTTGGCATAAACAGAACAATTTATGGGATTACTCTCGTAATTACTATGAGGGAGATGGATCAGAGATATATGATGAATGCTGTGATAGCTCTATTCTTTAATGCTTCATATGTAAATCTTGTATTATATAAGTATACAAAATATTGGATAAAAGATAATAATATCTATATTGATTATAAAGGTCTATCATACCTTGAGTATACAAATATGGTACAAAAAGTTAGTAATCACAAACTATTTATAGGTAAGTATCGTTATAAAGGAGAAATAGATTACCATACAGTATTTATTCTCCGAATAAACCCAACACAGAGAAGATTGATATCACTGGTAGAGAATAAGTATTATCACTTACTATCAGATGAAGTAAAGAAACAAATCTTTATCTTTACTTCGGTATATTCAATTGACTCTAATAAAACCGATAGAACCATGATAGTATTTGAAGATGTAAACTTAGAAAGTAAGAATGAAGTATTTACACTCAATCACATTGAGGAACAAGATATAAATATTCAGATTAGCCCGTGTTTAGAAGACATGAGTTACTTTGAATAATCGCTGTAATTTAGTTGTTTTAATATTAATTGTAAAAAGAAAGGGGACCGTTGTGAAACGCTCCCCTTTTTGTTTATCCACCAATACGATTCTGTAAGTCTCGTAATTTTTCTCCTGGATTCTTCATATTATAATAAGCATTAAGCCAAGGAATAACTTTAATAAAGTCTCTTTGCCAACCATATAGACCTTTAAAAGCTCCTTTCTTGATCTTCTTATATTTCCTTTCTTTGAAGTAAGACCAAGGACCAAAAGCAGTACCTATATCCTCTACAGTCTGTAGTAATGGAGATACTGAGTTAAATATATCAGCAATATCCATAACATTATATCTTGAACCAGATTCAAGTGAAATCTTCTTTAATTCAAGCATAAGGACATTTTGATACCAATAATCATCATCAGGTCCTGTACTACCTATCATGCCTAAAGCATTAAATAAAGTAAGCCAGAATATATAAGTAAATACTTGAGCATTAAACCTTTTAGCATAAGTTTCAATCTGCTTCCTTGTATAACTCTCACTAACATTAAATCTATCTGATAATTCAGATATATCTTTTTCCTTGTTTCTAAATGTAAGAGCTCTTATTGCTTTTATACCCCAGTTATTAGCTCCATAAAGCCATCCATACCAATAAGCCATTGCTGTACCTATAGCAAGTTCTTTTGTTTGGTAATTCCAATATGCTGGATTCCATGTGTTTTCTATATTTTTCGGTAGAAAAGCACGGAACATCAGTATAGTAGAAAGTGCAGTATGTAAATGTACACCGGATTTATCAGCATTTTCAACCATACCTTCTGCATGACTTGATATATTACCTAATTTATCACTTATCTCATTCTCTAACTCTTTAGTCACATACTTCTTATACTCTGGTTTTATCTTAACTCCACCTTTCTTATCATATGCTGACCATAAGGTAGTTTTAGTAGAATTATAGATAGCTCTTTTTTCTTCTATAGACTGTTCAGGAAAATGGTTATAAAGAAAATCATTCTCAGAAATAAAATGCTTACTACCATCTTCTAATTCGAGTAATCTATAATTGTTATAGATACCTCTCATAAATATAGAGTTAGGTAAGAAAGACATCATTTTAAATGCAGAATATGGTTCTACAATTCTTGTTACCATTCTACCAACTCTCCACCTATTAGTGTTAGACATATCTTCTTCTTGATTAAACGTTAGCCCATTATATTCAAGCATAGATATTAAATCACTATCTCCCATATTCTTACCAAGCTGTCTTAAAGTCTTAAGTGTGAGCAATTCTTTAGCTAATTCCGCATTACCCAGAGTAAAATCACGGACATTCATATGCCTATTAATATAGGCATCAGCAGCATAAAAAGACCATGCAGAAACACCACCAGATATAGCTGAACGTAAATTCCAAGATAAACCTATATCTCTACCCCATGTAGCAAAATGTCTAAAAATCTTATCTAATGAAATACGATGATTACCTATAGTAATCTCAGGCAATGTAGTACGTCTACCATATAAATGATAAGAAATATACTTATGTATTACATAACTAAGATTAGAATTTGCTGCAGATACAGTATTCTGACTCTTTACTACTTTACCTTCTTTCTTAATAGTTTCATCTAACAGATTCAATTGTGGAGCTACTTTCTTTTTAGCTTCATAGTTACACCCCATTCTATAATAACGCATTACTGCTCCAACTAAGTCATTAGTACCTACAGAAGGATCTGCTAACACAGTAGTATACTGAGTAGGCATAATATTAATTTCAGTACCATTAGGTCTTACTTTATTCTTTACACCATGTAATTCATCATCTGGAGTAATAGCAAAAGCATCTAACATATAATCTCTAACTCCAGTAACTAAACCTTTACCACTTATATAGTTCCATATAGTACCAGGTATCTGTGGTAACTTGTAATCATTACGATAATTGGTATGAGTTAATTTAGCATTAGTTTCTCCTATGGTATCTATTAAAGCCTGTCTAAGCTTAGATAAATTAGTGTTTCTCATAACAGCATTATAATCTTTTCTGTTATCATATAACTCTAATTTAGGCTGTTCAGCTTCAGGTATAGTAGGATCATAATTAGGATTATAGAAAGCAGATTCTTCAGATGTCTCAGCCCAATTATTATTAGGTACTCTATGCATGTACTTATCATTTATTGGTTTTACTGTGGTCATATAAGAGAAGTAATGCTTGACACCTTTATCATCTACCCATATATCATCAGGAGATACTGCATCTTTACCACCATTATCTTTAGCTATATCACTAAGTTCAGACTTAAACAGTCTTCTACCACCACCTAACTTACCTGATTTACGACGTATCCTATACATAGCTATATCAAGTTCTCTAATCTTCTCTTTTACTTCTTGTGGCATACGAATATAATCTACTTCGTATCTATCGGTTCTGTAAAGTTTTAAGAGATTAGTTCTTGCTTGATATAATCTGTCATATATCTCTCCGTAATCTTTCTTATTCTGTTTAGATACAAGAGCTTCAAATTCTGGAGTATATTCCCATCTCGTATTTCTTTCTAACCAAGCCTCATACAGCGTATATCTACCATCAGGAGTATATCCTTCTATTTCCCTCATTTTCTCCATCTCAGCTATGAAAGCAGCCATATTAGCCTTTGATTTAAGCCCTTTACGGAGCTTTTCATAGGCTTCTGTAAGTTCCATAGCTATCTTATACTCTACGCTATCTTCTGGCTTTATTTCGCCTGTAAGAGCATCATATGGGTTAGCTAAATTCCTTTTCTTTTCAAGTAATCTTTGATACTTATCGTAATCATCTTGAGACATGTTTTCAAATCTAGGTTTCTTAGTAACATTATCTAAGTAAGGCTTAAGTAAGTTATCAATATCTATATTTACTTCGGATAATGCTTGATTAGCTTCTATACTAAGATTTGCAAATATATTATAGAACTCAGGAGTATATTTTCTTTCAGCATGTTTAGATTTCCAGTCATTATAGGCTCTCTGATATTCTAACCATAAATTTTGATCAAGTTTCAACTCATCTATACTAGCTAATTTATGGTCTTTTAACCATTTCTTACGCCAATTATACTTATCATTTTGATATTCACCATACTTTCTATCTCTAATGATATAACCTGTTTTTTTACCTTTAGAGTTTCTTTCAAATAGTAATAAATGATCTCTTGTAGCAGCAGCTAAACCCATAAGTTCAGCATACTTGTGATATACTTTCTTATGAACTTCATTGTTTACATCACCTATAACCTTTCTAACAGAAGAAATAACAGTATTATTTGTGCTATTTGGTAAACCTACATACTTATGATAAGCTGAAATATCAGAATCAAAACTTAACCAGTTCATTAGTGCACTTTCTATACGAGGATCGTTTGCTTCTTCCATTTCACCTTTTAAGAAGTTAGTAAGAGTTCTAATAACTGTGTTTTTATATTTCCAACCAATATTATTTCTACTATCCATCTTAATTGAACTGAACTCAGCTCTTAAAGCGTTTAAAGTCTGTCTAATATCATTAAATACATTAGTGCCAAGTAGTGATTCGTATATAGCATCATTAAATTCCTGTGAGAATACTGTCTCATATAGGTTATTCAAGTTAGCTTCATGTGGATATAGATACTCAGCACCAAAGTTATCCAGTGCTACTCTATATTTATTAGTAGTTGCTTCATCACCCATCGTCTTAGCATTCTCAATCTTCTCATTAATATTATCAAGAACTTTCTCTGCTTCAGCTAATGAGTCTATTACACTGTTCATGTATTCAATACTACCATTAAGTACATCGAGCATACTATTAGGATCTGTAATATTCTTTACAGTATTAGAAAGATTGTATAATCTATTGAAAACACTTGTATTTCTAACAGTTTCTCTTCTATCAAATGAATCATCAATAGGGTTATACTGCATAGATTGAGTGCGTATTTCTAATGTTTTTACGATAGAATCAAAAGTAGACATTAACTTAGTAGCAGCAATTTCTTCACGTTTACTTGCAGCAGGTAATGCTAAAGGTATATAATCATCTGTACTTTCATTATGTTCTAATGTTTGATATGCATTATATTCAATTACATTCTCTACTATCCTGTTTATAAGATTCTCATGAGTAGTATTCTTACCAAATAATCTCTTAAACCAATCTATTAGCCTTTGTAGTATAGTCTTTTTACCAGTAGGTGCAGGGAAGTCCTGCATATTGTGGATTACTTCAGGATTAGAGAACAACTCAGCTGCGAACTCATATACATTCTTACTAGCGTGGTCTTCATGAGTAGCAGCATATTCTTTCTGTATAGCTCTAAGTTCATTAGCTGCTTCTGTATCTGCTGCCAAAGAGTCTAGAGTAATAGCATGAGCTATTTCATGTAGTAATACATTTTCTAATGAACCGTATCTACTAAAATCACCAGTGGTATTTACTACAATCTTATTTGTCGCTCTATCATATATAGCAGGTGTCCAATAAGTAGCTTCAGGATATATCTCATTTAATGGTCTATCTGTATATTCAATAGATACTGGCTGCATGTTTATTTTATTAGCAACATCCCTAAGTACAGTAGCCATTTTAGATCTAGAGTTATCTAATAAATCCTTACTATTAGAAATAACTTTTGTTATTACTTGATTATTTGTATAGTTGTCACTATTGTATTCCCTATTAGGATTGTATTTAATCGTATTATTCTTATGTAAGTCAGATTGAAAGTCTATAATCTTATACATTAATGGTTCAATCTGATTATATAGATTCTTCTCTTTATTAAAGAATGAAGTAAAGAACTTAGTTATAGCCTCTACTACAGATTTAAAGATATTCTTTTCTTTTATTTCTGTCTCTCCGATTGCTGGTATCTCTTTTAATAACATCTGAAAAGCAGGATTACTAAAAAATTCAGCAATAAATTCTTGAGGATTAGTAAAACCATAATTTAACGAATCTTGCATTAATGTTCCAAATATTTTTGGAAGCTCAAAATACTTATTACAATGGTCTATAATAGCAATTATATCAGATACAAATTCATTATTACCGTGTTCATCTCTTCCGGCTAATGCTATAGAACTAAAAGCATGTACAATTTCATGTAGCAAAGTTCTATAACCAAAAGATTTTTCATTTATAGTTATCTTAGCAGTGTATTCGTTTGTTTCTGGATCAATTTTAAAGGAAGTCTTACCAACTGCTTTAGTTAAAGCAAAAGAATCTTCTGAGTTATAATCAATCTCTATTAATATATCTTCATAATAAGGTATTTCCTGCAAATGTCTTATAAAAGGAGCGTATTCAGGCAACTCTTTAGATAATAGTTCTAATGCTTGTTTGATGTTAGTAACATTAGATATTTTTTGCATTTGTTCATTAGCATTTCTAGTATCCAACTCAGATTGTCCTTTTGCTAAATCCTCTAATAAATTATACGTACCTTGTAGTTTTGGAGCTTTCTTAGACAAAAGTGATGTTCTATATAAGTATTCATCTAATACTTTTAGTTTCATGTCTTCAAAACCACGGTCATACTCTTCAACAAACATCTTAATTGTATCTAAATGATACTTTCTTGCAGCTAATTTTAATTGAGTTAATTTTAAATTAGAAATAAATGTATTTAATTCTTTATTATATTTTATCTTTTGATAAGCATTGTATTGTTTTAAGCTCTTTGCTCGTGTTATTACAGGTAATTCTGTTGCTTCTCTATATACAGGCATATTAAACAGACGATCCTGTACTTCTTTAGAATAGTCTGAAAGTTTATTGTATCCTTTGTTAATGTTGTTAACTGCTGCTATTAAAGAGTCAACAGGTATCAATAATCTATCTAATTTATCTATTTCCTCATTTAATAGAGTTAAATAGCGACTTTCAGAAAGATTATTTAATTCTCTTAATGTACTATCTACTGTAGAGTAATCCGCATCATATATGTATATACCTAGAATTTCTTGCATTATAGCATCTAGGTTGGTTTCATGTAACTTTGAATTACTCGATAGTTTACTACGTCTTTTACGTAATTCAGTTTCATTCTCAGCTTTCTCTACAGTTTTAGTTCTTAGCTTAACATAGGAATTATAGAAGTTTTCTAATCTAGTTTCTTTACTTACTACTTTCTGATTATATATATTATTATCCTGAGTAGAAAATGTACCTTGATTATCTATTGATTTAACTTGGTTTGGATTAAAAGTAACAATTTCTAATATTTCTTTAGGATTAGAAAAAGTCTTTACATCTTCTGGCAGCAAATTGTTTAATCCTATCATACCATCGTATAATGAGTCTACATGCTTATTTGCTATATAATCAGTTAATTCTTTGGTTTTACCAAACTCCATTGTTTCTTCTACGTCAGTAACATATGGATTTTTTATAGACAAAAAATTAACAGTTTGATTTACGCCATATTCTTTGTAAGGAATTAAAGAAAAATAACTACCATAGTACCTTTTTGATGGGTAAACACTAAAATCAGTAATATTATCACTACTATGATGGTATACTACTAAAGGTTCCCCATTCTCATCTACTACTTTGGATACACCAATATATTTATTTAAATAATCCTCAAAATATTGATTTTCATTTAAATATTCTACAGGTATCCCTGTAGTATTTGAAATTGTTTCATTTATTCCTTCTTTCCATAATTTAGATTCTTTTTCTTTTCCACCTCTTCCAATATTTCTTTTTATAAAGTCATCATCTTTTAAATTTATAATTCTATTAAAATCTTGTGGAAACATTTTAAGTAAATTATGTGGAGAAGCAAATAATATTTTACCTTCTTTTTTGACTTTATTTTTCACTCTTTCCCATTCTTCTGTAAGAAACTCTACATAATCTGGATGATTTTCTGGATAAATCAAATACTCATTTCTAGCTTTTTTATATTCTGGAGTTCCTTTAACAGTATTTGAGTGGTCTTCAATCCATTTGTCTCGTTTTTCATTGAACTCTACATCCCAATCAATGATTTTATCCTTATATTTACCAGATTCCAATGAGTATGTTTTACCAATTGCGGGGTGACCAAAAATGATATCACCAGGTTTTAATGGATTAACCCAATCTCCAAACCAGTCTTTAAAGCTCTCAGAGTAAGTTCTAGCTTTAGCTTGAATAGCAGCTACTCTATCACCATTATAATGCTCTAAAAGGTCTGAAAATAGCTTAGATGGCTCCCCATTGGGAGCCTTATCTATGCTATTACCATTGTTAAGCGACCATATATGATAAGCCGCTGCTTCACTAGTTGCATTTTTTAATTCTTCGAATTCTCTTGCAACTTCTTCGTTTTTTAAATTAGGACAAATTATACTCATATATGATTAACTTTTAATACAATGATTCATTTCATCAGTAGGAAATTCATTTTTATCATTAAAATCACTAGTAGTTTCTGTAGATTGTCCCTCTGTAGTAGGTCTAACTTCAGATGCTTGTTCTACTTCACCATCTTCACTCATTTCCTCATTCAATTGATATCTAATATCATTATTATTACCATCAAGACCAAACATATAATCCATACTACTTGCTGGATGGAATACACCATCTAACCCAGCTTTAGTAACATCATTGGTTTGAGAATTAAGTTTAGGTATAACATTATTATTAATCAATTCTGGTATGTCTTCTAAGAAGTTACCACCATAATTTGAATAACTAGGAGCAACGTTATTACCAGGTATTATAGAGTATCTTGATGCTGTTTCACCAACTACCCATTTACTTAAATACTCTGTTACCATACCTTTACCACCTTCTCTGTACCCTTTCTTATTAACAAGTATGTATACAGGCTTTTCAACAATCTGTTTGCCATCATCCTTTACAAAAGTACCTATATACTTATATAAATCAAAATTACCAGTAGATCTATTATTCCTTACCTTAACATAAGGATGATAAATAGATATGCCTTCTAAATTCTTACATAAAGCTCGTTTATCAGAACCTTTAAAGGCAACATTAGTTAACTTACCTCTAACAACAGCAGTAAGTTTATATATACCTTTTCTTGTTAGATTTACAGTAGGTACTAATGTATCATTCTGCCAGTTATTACGATAGATTTCATCTATATCTTCCTTAGTAAATAAGAGATCAAAATCTACAGTATCATCTTCTATATTGCGTACTGCATCAAAATAACCTATTTCTTCTAAAGCCCTTTGCGGAATAAAGTCAAATAGTGAGTTAAGATGTTTAATACCAGTACCACTAAATACTGCATAACGGATTAAATCATATGCAAAATCATGTAATTCTGGTACATTACTATCTAATAACTCTTGCCAGTATTCACGTATTTGTCTACTCGCATTAGAATTAATATCATCAGAATAGTCAAGACGAATATAGTCTATACCTTTATTAGTAGTATCTGTAACACCTGTTATACTGTTAAGGAATAGGTTACTAATTCTACCATTAGTAACAGATATCATAGGATACTTATTACCATTATTAGCTTTATCAGCAAGTATATCCTTTTTCAGTCTATTTAATCTCTTAGCTATACTATCTGTACCAATAAACAATCTATTAAGCTCTCTCATACTATTAATAAGTGGACTCGAAGAGTCAGCATATAAAGCCGTTGATCTCCAGAAAGAGTCTATAGCATTAGTAATAGCAGTAATAGCTTGTTTATTAGATATAGTTGCTAACCCACTCGCATTAACAAAAGATTTAAACTTATTATAATATTTATCTTTACTCTGGATATTTATATTACCTAATAGATTTAAAGTAAATATAATACTATTGTCAATCTTCTTTTGTAAGAATGTATCTTTATAGAACTTATCTATCATTTCTGGAGTAAAATAAGGAGATGATTGTACATCAGCTATTTTATCTAAGAACTGACGCATTTCTATAGCATTTTTACCAAACTTCTTAGTATCAACCTGTGATGCTTTAACGAGATCTGATAAGGCTCTAGCCATAGGATCTATCTGTTTATACATCTTATATACAAGAAGTTGTCCATAGTAATAGTCAAAATCTTTTTCTTTCTCATTGGCTTTACGCAATAGATTCTCAAGATAACCTAACTTACCAGCTTCAGGTATTTCAAATAATTCATCGCAACTAAGTTTATCATTATTTAAAAGATTTGTTATAGCATCTCTCTGAATTTTATTAGTGGCAGCTTGATTAGCTTTCTTAGTAAACTCTTCAAGAATAGCTTTCTCTTTCTCATTATACCTACTCTGGAATGATTTAGTAGAATCGATAGCATAAGTACCTTTACTCTGAATGTAATCCTGTGCCATGCGTTTCATTATCTCTTGGGATACAAAATACATGGTGTTCTTACCAGCACCACTTCTTAGCAATAAGTTAGTAACATTATAAGTAAATGTATTTACATTCAGTTTAATAATATAGTTATCTTTAGCAACGTCTACGTGAGCACTAATCAATGCAGACAACCAGTCAAGGATATGAATATCATCTACACCAGACACTCTATGCAAATTACCAAATTTAGGCATATACTCTGGTGCTTGCATTACTAACTCTACTAATTGACCCAATACATGATGAGGGTTATTCAAAGCAAAAGGACCAATACCTGATTTACTATCAGCAAAGTCTTGTTTTAAATTATCCTGATATGCTTCTGTGTATTCAAATAGAGCTTGATTATTCTTAACATCTGGGAAATATACTTCTACAATACCTTTCTTCATGATATTTACAGGTACGTCAAGAGGTCTAGTAGTATCGTGTACATTCTTAGGATCGAGTAATGAAGCCATAAATGTATCAATAAGTAGATTCTCTACTGCTCCTTGACTATTCTCTGACATAGGTTTATCAAAGTTATATTCAGTTTTAGCAGTTACATACTCATATACTTTATAGCTACCGTCTGCAATATCATAACGTACATTGGAATTCTTACTTTCTAAGTATTCATTTATAGCTTCAGAAGCTTTCATTGAGTTTCTCCTTGTAACAGGTTCTCCATTACGAATAGCTAATACTTCATCTGCCCAAGCATCATACCCTTTTAAAGCATTTTCTTTTTCAACATTAGTAGCATTTCTACCAAGTTTATTAGAACGTTTTGTAGTATAGTTATAACGGGTTAAGAACAATTTATCAATATCGAAGTCAGAACCAGTTCTTGCAGTAAATTCATCAGGTAATATTATAATATCCCCTGCTTGAGACATTACTACATCCCTAATAGTAAGAGCAGCAATAGAAGACATACCTTGTGTTGGTACACGATAAGCCATACTTGAAGGTGAAGCATTATCACCAATAATATGATTATCAATTAACCATTGTCTAGCCTCTAAGAATGACATATTATCATAACCAGGTATAATGTGCTTAAGTAAGTTAATACTAATTACACAGTCCATAGAGTTATTTTCATTCTTAAGCATTAGCTTACGACCTTCGTTTACCATATATTTACTATAGTCTTGTTTAGCTTCTGCTTGACTAAGTTTATCTATAGACTTCATACCAAATGAAGACATCTGTACAAATGTACCACCAGGTAAATTAATATCTACAGTCTCTTTATTTACTTTGGATATTAACTTAGTTACAAGTTGTTTTGATAATGGTGATGCTGAAATAGGTACATTAAATTCACCATTCTCATTCAATGCAACTTGATTTACTATATCCGAATCAGTATTACTTGCAATTAAGTCTCTTACAAGCGAATCTGAGATACCTTGTAAGTCTTTGAAGGTAAATGTACCATCTTCATTTTTAACTGCGTGTAAATCCTTTAAAAGCCTATTTAAACCTCTATCTGACAAGTTATCAATAGCCCTCATAGCATAATCACGTAATTCACGACCAGATAGCTTCTTACCATTTGGTAAATAATAATCACCATCAAGCCTGATGTTAGAATATACAGTTTTCATAGCCTGTGTTACCAACATACGCTTTTCTGCTTCGTGAGCTTCAATAGGCATCTGATTTAATAAGTTACCAAAGCTCTGTTGTCTAAATGTAATAGGTTTGTTATAAGAACCATTTTCATCCTTAGTAAATTCTTCGGATATTTGAGACTGAGAAGTATCTGTATAGAAATCGTATTCAACAATATTACCTACTTTAACTGCTGATTTAGTAGTAAACATATCAATAGGATTGGTAGTATCGTTCATTCTATCATACAGCGCTTTTAAGTCTCCAGTTGCTAATACTTTAAACAGAGGGAAGATAGCCATCTTATTAAAGATAGGCATATTTATGAATTCACCTTGTAACGGTTCAAGTATTTCATTACCAAAGTAAACCATCTTCTTTGGTGACATTACTGCTGCTAGGGTATTTACATATTTACGTACATCACCAAGATCATCAGCATGTTCTTCTACGTAATCAATAGCAGCTTCAGTCTCAGCATCTAATAATCCTTGTGTAGCAAGAATAGCTTTATACATAGTAGGAGAACAATATACAGAAGCATCTGCTTGGTTAATAGGATTATCTTCTGTATTTATAGTAATATTACCATCTTTATCCATAGTAATATCACCATATAGTTTTAAATCTCGCTCTGTACTAGTTTTAGCTTTATCTTTAATAGCCTGAGGTATATCTTCATGACTAAATAAATCATCAGATTCAAATACATTGTCTATGAATTCTTTAGTGTAATTACCATCATTCTCCATAAGTTCTCTTACATAAGCTCTGTAAATAGCTTTGTAAAGTTCTTTAGGTTGATTGGTATGTGTTTCGATATCTTTCAGACCAGCCACATTGTATCTGCCATTCCTATACCTAGGTATTTTATTCATAATGTGATTTGGATCTGTAAAGTCCAATCTAGGTCTATCACCAGTTGATAGCGTACCAGCAAGACGTTTAGATACATCTGGATAATTCTTAAAGAATGCTACATCTTTGTATATTACCTTTTCTGTTTCAAACATTGAAACAAAATGATTAACAGTAAATGTCCAAATAGCATCCATAATAGCAAGGTTCTCTCTTAGCATTTTATTCTGAGAACCTGATAATTGAGCATATGTGTTAGCATAGTTATTACTTCTTTCATTTATAGATGAAACAGGTAAGAACTTATTAGACCATAAACCTGATTTCTTTTGCTCAATTAAACCTAATTTCTGTACATACTTTAACTGTTCATCAGCTCTATGAATAAGAGTAGTATTAATATCTTCTTTCAATTGAGCAACATTGTTGAAAGTATCCATTAATTCTTGATCACTTAAGCCATTAAAGTCTATATAGTTAGTATTACCGTTTTCATCAGTATGCCATACTCCACGAGCAATACGGAACTTACCACCTTTACCAGTATCCTTTCCTTTCTTACCAAAGTACATAGTTGGTCTATTAGCATCGTCTATTTGGTCTTCTGCTAATTTCATTCTACGATACTGTAGTATAGCATCATATTCACTCTTATAATACTTATAGAACTGCTCTATTACATCTTTAGACATCCTAATACTGAGTTCACCATCCAAAGGTACAATCTCCATTGTACGGTCTTTAAATAGTCTAAGACCCTGTATAGGCATATATGTCTTTTTATCAGACATAGTAGGGAGTACTAATATATCATTCTCAGATAATGTAAATTTAGAAATGAATGTTTCTACTTTAGGCGCAGATTGATAATCCGTACCTGTATTACCAGAGTTATACTCAGTAATGTTAAGTAATGTACCTACAGTAAGACGAGTATTAGGATTACTCTTTAACTGATTATACACTATAGAAGAACTGTTGATAGGACACTTTAACAGTTTATTGACATAAGATCTATCATTATTCAATTTCTTTATTTCTAGAGTAATATAGTTATGTTTAGATAAAGGATAAACTGTAGTGTTTTTTGGACCTAATACCTTTTCTTCAAGGTTATTATTATTCAATTGATAGTGTACAATAGCTAAGTTAAGTATGCTATTTTCCCCAGTAAAGATAGCATCAGCAGTACGTTTAATACGATCTGTTGGTTTATCTTTTACTGGTCTACGTAATATTTCAGGTATAGCTTTAGCCAAACTACCATCTCTATTACTTGTTAATAAGTCTTTAGCTGCTTGTAATATAGTAGGTTTATTAACAGAATTGATAGCCGATACTTTATCTACAATTGCTTGGAACAAAGTATCATAAGTAATAGATATACCTATTTTATTATAAATATCTAGTAATTTATATAATGCCTGACTAAGATCTTCATTAGTAGATGAATCTGTTAACTTAGCTAATTCATTTGTAGCTTTAGTAAGTTCATCTCTTAATTCTTTAAGTTTAGCCATATCAGGCTTTCTATTACCCTGCTCATCAGTTATCATAAATTCACTGTTATAGAAATTTCTATTCCAGTCACTTACAATACGCTTACCGTTACGTACATTTACACTACCACCTAAGTTAGATATATACATTACTTCATTAGTACCAACATCTTGATATCCTACAGTAAGGAAATTATGTCTAAATCCAGTAATAGTTTGGAATATCTGTGTCTGTAAGTTAGAGTCTTTTATCTTAGATAATCTATTATATACAGAAGCAAAGAAAGGATCTGTTTTAGATAATTGAGCAGCTTTACGTATTAAGCCACCATAACTATCTTCATCAAATAGCTTATCTACAATTCTACGCCAAGCTGCCATAAATGGAGTTACACGTGGAATACCTGTTTCAGGATTAATATCCCTAGTATAGGTTTTAGTAGCGGTGTTATATACACGATCTTCTATTGAAGATAGAAACAGTTTAACAGCTGGTCTAATATTGTGTAGAATGGATACTTCATAAGATGCTTTATCATATTTGTCAAAATTATCCTTTTCTATTTCACCACCATCACGTTCCTCTGTTTCTTCATACTCTTGCTCTTCCTTAATTTGCTTTAAACTTAGCTCTGCTAGTTTTGCTTGCACATCCTGTTTAAATATATTAAAATTATCAAACAGTTCTTTAGCAGCAGCTCTCTGTTCAGGTGTAGCAGCTTCATCATATGAAAGATCTTCTAAGAATTCTCTCATATCGTTATAGTCTATGTTAATTCTAGATAAGTCGTCTACTATATCTTCAGTAGTCATAGACTGACTAATATAAGATGTAGTAAAGTAATCTACAGCTTGGAAATAACTATCAAGAGATTTAATATTCTGAAATTCATGACCGTGCTGTGTAAAATTAACTCTATAACCATAAGCTTCTACAAATCTATCCTTAGCTTCTTGTGTTACAGGTATATTAGCATATTTACCTTCATATATACCCCTAAATATACTTGTAGGTCTTATTCTACCTACTAAAGAATATACAAAGTCTATAAGCTTATTAAACCATTTAGTGATTCTATAAACCTTAGAAGGTACAGTTTCAAGCATATACTTTCTAAAGTCTTCAGCCAATGCTTCTTCAACTTGTTTGTTAGAAGCATTTTTCATATTTTCATGAGAGGCTCTGTAAGAATCGTATACTTTATTACGCTGCTGTTCGGACATTAACAATAGAGATACCCTATGATATGCTTCATGGTATTCAACACCAGCTGGGTCACTAGAGTAAAGATGAATAGCATCTTGTGTCATATGAGATAATGCTGTAGCTGGCATATCAGAAGATACTGCTACGTCAATTATATCAATTTCAGCATCAGACATACCTAACTTCTCTTTCAAGAAGTTACGTGCTTGAACCTTATTCATCTTTTCTTTAGAGGTATATGTCTTCTTAGGAGTAAAGTTTACTCTTACTTCAGTTTCACTACCACCAAATGTATTAAGATCGCGGAATGTACGACGTTTGCGAGTAGGAGCAGGTTTCTCTTCTACTGTAGGTTGTTCAACTTGAGGTTCACTTACTGTTGGAACAGCTGTAGAATTAGGAATATTAGTTGGAGCATCCTGAGTAATACCATCAGCAATGACGAATGGTCTTTCATATCTCTCTGTATTAAGATTAGATTTTAACATACCATTCTTAATCATCCATGCTAATAAAGAATGATCTAAGTCATCTTTAGTAAATACTATGCCAGGCACTAATTCTAATCTACCATTAGCTTTTTCTACACTACTTGCTAGTCTTCCTTGAAATAGATCTCTAAGCTTCATGTCTACTGACACAACATCGTTGTTTTTTGAAGGTACCTTAAAGGGCATAGAACCTTCTTTCATAAGCCAATCTACAAAAGCTTTTCTCTCTTTATCTCTCTGGTCTGATGTTAAGCCAGCAATTGAGGTGCTATTATTACCATATACTAATTTACCTACTACACCACTGTTATCTACATATAACTGCTTATTACGTAAGTTTTTAGCAGCAGCATCACTAATGTCACTATTATCTTTTACTTGGGTAGCTTCTCCATAATTCAAGAATAACTTGATTAAGTCAGAGCCAATAAGATCTGTATTACCTATCTTATCATAGCTTGAGAACCCAGACTTAAACACGATAGTAGATAATAGATTAGCTAGTTCTTCTAAGTTGTTATAGCTTACTGTGCTAATCTTTAATGGCAATGGTCTACCTGATAGACGTTTATTGCCAGCTATAATATAATACACACCACCTGAGGTAGTACCGGTAAAACCAGTATTATCACCGTGTATAGTATATATAGTTTCAGCAGATCTTACACCAGTACTGTAACCAAAGTTATCAAGTTCTTCATCTAAGTTAGTACTTAACTGTAAGATATTATTAAACTTAGCATCATTAATAGGAGCATATTTACTAATACCTTCTACTGCATTATGTATTAATGTACGTGTAGGAGTTACTTTAATATTATAATCTATTGCATTAGTAAGATTGCCATTAGAATCTTTAACAACAAATCTAGATATAATATCAGCACGTGCAGCCCTAAGATCATTTATTAAAGTATTATACTCTTCACTAGTATCTCCTACTCTAAGGTTATTAGGACTACGCATAGCTAACCAGTATTTCTTACCAGTTTTGCTATCTGTGATTATCATACCTACCCTAGCCCAATCATATGTAGCTGGATTATTCCATTTTACTTTAGTGCTGTTAGTCTTATAGTGTATAAACGGCGCTACAGAATATTCAAATGATAAATCACTTAACCTAGTACGGAATAACTCTGGTAATTCTGTATTAAGTGAGAATGTTACTCTATTACCATTTGCAAAAGTTATTGTTTCGCTTAATTGAGCGTCATGTTTATAATGGAAGGTATTGAGGATACCTAATCTGCTATCTTCTGAAAAGTCCTTTAACTCATTATCAGTAATAGCATCTGCTGGAATAGTTGCAGGAGCTTGTGGAGTTGGTAATACACCAGCTTTAGCTGCTTCTTCTACTTGACTTTCTGTAAGATCACTTACAGGTGTATCAAATAAATCATCCACAGTAATAGCAGCAACTTCTTGAGGAGAACTCATTCTAGCTCTATCTTCCTCTGGCATCTGATAATAGGCAGTAGTATAAGCACCTTTAATAGAATCGAAGTGAGTAGTTAACTTTTCTCTATTATTACCAATAGCCTCATACATATTCAGGGCTACTTCTTTAAACTTATATGCACCTAAATTAAATGCATTACCTAATAATTTTAAGAAAGCAACAAATATCTTTGCTTGTTTCTCAGCATTTGCAGCTGGGTCAAAGGCAAAACCTACACTATTGTCATCAAGTAAATCAAAGAAATCTTGAACAGACTTATTAAATTTAGCTTTAGCATCCTGAGCATCTTGTTTAGCTTTAGCTGCTTTACTGGGTTTAGATGGTTCTACTGCTTCACCACCTCTTTCGTCAAATACACCTTCTCCTGTAGGATCACCAAAACCACCTGCAAAAGGATCTTCATCAGAACTTAATATGTCGTTATTTACTATAGGTTTTTCCTTTTCTGTATCTGTTGTATCTACAGAAGAAGGAGCAGCAGTAGCAGTAGGTTGAATAGCAGGTGTACCTAAACCTATATCTTGACCTTCTGCAGCAGCTATTAAAGCTGCATCTGCTTCATCCAGCTCATTAGCACTTATAGTTCTTCTAGGTTTACTTGGTTTAACAGGTTTGATAGGTTTAGTAGGAGTAGCAGGTTTAACCTGTTCTACAGTAGGAGCAGGTTGTTCTGTAACTGTACCAGTGGGTACTGTAACAGGTTTAGATGGTACTACAGGTTTGTTAACAGTTTGTTGTTCAGTAACGCCAGTAGTCCCTTCCATCATTTCTTTACTTTGCTCTTTTTTAGTTTGATAAAGCTCAAGCATTTCATCAATAAGCTTTTCACCTTGAGCATTATGAATATTGCGTAAAGCTTTTAATTTAAGGTTTCTACGCTTTTTAGGCGTTTTCTTTTCCTTAGCCTCAGTAATGATATCAGCACGTTGAGAAGCTTCTGTAGGGGTTATTTTAGCACCATTTTCAATACCATTAAAGGCATTGTAGATTTCTTGATTCCTTTCAGCATTAATCTCTGAAAATAATCTATCTTCTATAGCATTCTCATATTCAGTAACTTCATTAAAAGCGCCAACAGATGCTACTTGATTGTTTAATAATGTCTTATCACCAGTATAGTTCTTATACCAGGATGGCATTGCTTTATCTAAAGATTTCTTTCTTGCTTGGAGTCTGTAACGCATATCTTCTAGTTTAGCTAAAGTATACTCGTTACCTCGTAATTCAGCAGGGTTAGATGTTGATTTAACTATTTCTGTAGCATTATTAACCTCATTGAGCATATTATCTAACACTCTCTGTTGTTCTTGTAACTTAAATAGTTCTCTAATCTCATCTTTAGATACTATTTGATCTGTAGATTGAGCATTATCATTAATCGTATTAAATGCATTATCTACAGCTTTTTTCATCTGAGTAGACAGTGCTGCATTTGAATTAAGTGCTTGCGCTCTATTAGTAAGTTGCTGATTCTTATCTGTAAGGTCTTCTAATGAAGCCTTAAAATCTTTCTCAGCTTGCATATATAAACCTACTAGATTACCAAACTCTTCAGTATTCTGTTCGATACCTAAATTTTCAGCTAGATCTTTCATTCTATCAGATTTAGCTACAGTAAATACACGAGATGCAAACTGTGCTTCTTCTAAAGCATCATCACTTGTAAAACCTTCTGGTAGATTCTCTGTAGGTCCTTCAGCCAGATTAGCCCATGCATTAACTACTTCGGATTCAACACCTTTAAACTTACCACTAGCGTAAGTAACTGCTTTAGACATATCTTCCTTAGTATTAATCTCACCTACAGCAAGCTCATTTACTTTATCCATCCCTTTAGTTTCCTTATATAAGGAATATGCTCCTCTAGCATTTACACCTACTTGCATAGGTGATAAAAGACTAGCAGCTGCACCAAGCTTTACATTATTCCAGTATTCACTGTCATTTTCATATAAAGCGTCTTGATAGCCAAAAGGACTACCGAGTATATTTACAAGAGTTCTACCTTTTTCTTTATAAGCGCCAAATAGAGATGAAGCTAAACCTTCTAAGTTCAAATCACTATCATCAAAATCCCCTCTTTTGTAAGCTGCACCAGTAGTATATTGTGCACCTTCTTCTAATGCTTCATTAAAAGAAGTAGCAAGATTACGCACTGCTAAATCACCACCTATATAAGCAGCTTTAGCAGCTCTACTAGCCCAACTTCTAGTTGCTTTATCTATAGCATTTCTACCTAATACATACTTAGATAAAGTCTTTTTAGCAGCATCAGCAGCTTTATCACCTATTGCTTCAATAGGGTCTGATAATAAAGCACCTTTCTTTATAGTCTTACCTAGCCAGCCATCGGCAATTTTACCAAAGTACGGTAGCATGATGACGTCACTAGCTAAGTTAGATGCATAAGTAATAGACATATTCTGAGCAAAGTCTCTATCCAAACCTTGTCTTGCTTGTATCTGAGCTTCTGCTAGAATGGGATTAGTAGATTCAATCTGACCATCTAATATCTTTTCAAATATCTTATCGTCAGATAACCTTGCATATTTTTCATCTAAACCATTTGCACGGGCTTCATCTGCAATATTAGAAATAGTTAAACCTGTACTGGTAATTAACTGAGTTACTCTATCTCTATAATCATCTGCAACATTAGCGTTAGCTTCATTTTCAGCTTGCTTATAGTTAGAATAAAGTAACATACCAGCATTAGCTACGTCTAAAGCAGCTGATATAGCACCTACTGTACCAGCAGCTACACCACCAACAGTACCACCTGCAGCAGTACCAGCACCAGGTACAACACTACCTGCTATAGCACCTGAAGCTGCACCTATAGCTGCTTTAGAGATTGCTTTTTTGAAGACAGATCTAAGCGCAGTAGAAGCATATGGAGCTACTTGCCATAACCATGCAGATGAAGAAGAACCTACAGCCTGTGGTACATTATATATCCATTTACTTGGCTCTGTCCACTTAAACTCTTGATTCTCACTCATAGCTTGTTCAAATCTAGAATCTACTTTATATCTTTCAATATCAGCTTCATCTGTTTCAATATCTGCATAGAGTTCGTTAGCTTTATTCTGATAGGACTTTAAATCCGCTTCTTGTTTTTCCCTGATATCAGAAATATTACTCATATCAGGAGAAACACCTAAAGACATTAACGCTTCTCTTGTACTATACAAGTTACTATCTATATTGCTCAATTCATTCTGAATCTGTGATATCTCAGCTTCATCTTGTGAAACCGCTAAATGGTTTAGCAAGTTATTTCTTTGACTCACTAAACCATTATAAGTTTCAAACAAATTAATGTTTGATTTAATTCTATCCATCTGTGGCAATACTTCGCGTCTAAGTATACCCTGAGTATTAGCCAATTGTGCTTCATTCATAGCACGTAAGGAAGCTGCCACAGAGTTAGTTATTAAATCATATGTACTAAGATTATTACGAGATTCGTCTAATGTGTCATCGGTATCTAGAGCTGGCTTATAAGAATCTTTCTGATAACTAGCAAGATCTCTAAGTATTTCATGAGGACTAATAGTACCACCCACTTCAGGGTTTACAGTACCATTAGAGGCACCTAAATAATCTTCATAATTCTTCTTACGAAGCTCTATTGCCAATGGAACACCACTGTTGTTTTTAGTTTTCTCCATAGATCAAATCTTCATTACTTTGTCTATAATTTATATTACCTTTAGAACCTAATTTGCTATATTGGAACTCTTCAAGATTTGCTCTTTCTCTTGTTTGTTCATTATTGAGTACACCTTTCATAACAGGTATTTCAATGTATACTCCATTATATTGAGTTTCGTGACCAGGTGCAAATGTACCATCATCTGCAATTCTCACACTCTTAATATCAGCAATTCTACCATTATAGTTAGGTATCTTACCATTTAGACTATTTACAAACTTTTGGAAGTCTTCATTTTTTATAATTTCTTTAGATGTATCGTCACCAAAGAAACCGGTATCAAAATAGTCTTTATAGATATCTTTATTGTTTAAGAAATAATCTACTGGTATATATGCTTTATATTCCTGAGTATATGATTCATTACCAGGAAGACCATTCTCAAGTAACACCCTACTAGTAGGGTTAATACCCATATTAGGTATGTTATTATTGATAAGGTCTTGTTCAAATCTAGCTCTAGCTGGACTCCAGTTAGCACTATTAACAGGTACACCCATCTTAGCATTAACATACTGTTCTTGTGTCATCATACCAAATATGTTATTACCAGAGTAAATAGGACTACCATTAATACCTTTTACTACTGAACTCTTATCAAGTTCAGCGTCGTTAATAAAGTCAGCTTGAGAACCTATATCCATAGATAGTTCTTCCCACATCGCCTTAGCTGCATTATTGCGGTTTAATGGTAACTGTTGACCGTTCTCTGCTACTCTATCTATATAAGTTTTTTGCCATTTACTTCCTGGTGCAAACATCTTCTGAGCTTTCTCAAATTGAGAATCGTATTTTAAAACAGTACCGTCTTCCAATTTAACATCATTTGGTTTACTTAGCAGTGTAGAAGCAAGTTTAGTAGAGAATTGAACTGGCGCAGTTGCTTTAGCTGAAAGTAAAGAAAAAGGATTAACTTCTCTAGTGGGTCTAATAGTTCTATCAATGTTAGATTCTACAATAGAATTTCTTAACCATTGAATTGCTTCAGCATCACTTGCTCCTGTATTTCTCTTATAAACTTCCATATGCTTTTGAGCTTCTGGAGTGTTCACTATATCATTCAAGTGAGCATCTGCTACTTTCTCAATATCACCGCGTGTATTACCGAAATAATCGTAATTACCATCTGTATATAAAAAACCCTTCTGTAATTTAGCATAATAAGGATTTGCTAATTCTCTAATATCTTTATATGCTAAAGGAGCTATATCGTTGAAAATACCTTTTGTACTATCATAGTTTGCAAAGTCTACACCATGCCACATCTCATTGTATTTACCAGCAGCAGCTAACTGTTGATTAAACTTCATTCTTTGCTCCATTCCTTCTTTACTCTGGAGTAATGTAGACAATTTAAGTCTATCTACATTGTTAATGATAGAATTAATCTGAGCTCTACCTTCTGGAGTCTTAAGTAAATCAATATTCTGAGATAGTTTATCAATAATTGGTTTAGCTTTACCGAGTGTTTCATCATACCAAGTTTGCATATCCTTTAAAGAAGGAGATCTAAAATCAGACCATTTATCTAATGCTCCAGATAAGTCTGAAATAGCTTTATCTACTCTAGCATTTGCATCTTTACCAAGTGTATACAGTTGTTGGAAAGGTAGTGGAGCATAGGTATCTATAAACTGAGCTTGTGCTGGATTATCGTATCTATTAACCATTCTTTTTACCCTTTCTATTATTGTAATACATATTATCCATATCTGCTATCAGTTCACCAGGATTACCGTATGCTAAGAAATTTCTCAAATAAGGGTATATCATAGCATCTCTAGCAGCTTCATTACGCATCTTTTCTTTAGTCTGAGACCATTGACCTAACTGACCAGCAGCAGTAGCACCAAAGTTTCTTGCAGCAGCTCTATTACGAGCATTTAAGTCATTAGTAAGTACAGTATTCTGTATGTATTGTTGACCTAAATTGTTCATCATATTTGCGTATTCACCCAAGTATTGATTATTTGCATTATCCCTATTGGCATATACTGAAGCATTCTGAGCATATTCCCCAGTAGCTAATTGATTTCCATATGCTAAATTCATACCAGTATTAGGATTAAGTCTAGCCATGTTATTACGAGCAATCGCTCTAGATCTTCTATTAGCTGCAAGAGTAGGTTCTATATTAATTCTACGACTAGCCATTGCTCTGTTAATAGCTCCAGAGTAAGGATTAAGAACCTGATCTTCTACTTCAGGTTTACGTCTACTTTGAACCCAATTGTATAACACAGGAGATAAACCAGACAGACTATCAAATGATGGTTTGTCTTTTGTATTGGAACTTTTAGGAGCCGCTGGAAGTCCTGCATTAATTTTTTCTGCAGTAGGTTTATTGGCTACCATACCCAAAGACGGTGCTTGTAATAATTCTGGAACAGGCGCTTTAATAAATACTTCGTCAGGTTTATTAGTAGGAATTTTAGATTTTGTGGATGTTGTCTTAACTGTATTTGTAGGTTTTGATACAGCAACTGCACCAGGTAATAGTACTTCAGGCAAATCGTATATAGGTTCATTTACACCTACAGGAATTGTTTCACCAGTAATGGCATCTACGCTATTATCTATTGGGTCATTATTATATATATATGTTCTACCAGGTGCAGGACCAGATTTAGGTACAAGGTTTTCTGTCCAATTAATCCCATTCAAGTAATTCATTACTGGAGCATCCCAATTAGAGTTCTTAGTTGCGCCTAAACCAGCTTTATTACCTGTGTTATTAAAAGCATTTGTAAGAGCACTATTAACTGCTGTACCTTGTACTGGAGAGGTTAAAAAATTAGCAATAGATTTGCCTAATCGTCTAGTCCAATCACCTTTACCCTCTGCATATGCAGGTATTCCTTTTACTTTAGGCTTAATACCTTTCTTAGCTTTAACTGCTTCTTGCTCTGTAAGTAACTGTTCATACATTGCATTTGCATTTCTTTTATTCAACATATCTGTATTCTTAGCAAATATGTCATTACCTTTACTCTTCTTTGTCATTTTAGTAAGTTTTTCACCTTCTTGTGCAAATGTTCTATTTGTACCAGGTCTTTTAATTCTATCAGATAGAACAGATTCAAGATTAGAAGCATTTATTAAATGATTATCTGTACCTGGTTTACTATTAGGTACTTGTACAATATTACCAAAGTCATCTCTTATTACTTCATTATTATCCACATAAGCTAAATCTGGCAATATACCACCGTTTTCAAAAGTATAAGCTAAAGAATTATCATCCCAATATTTTTGTTCAAGTGTGGCTGCGTTACCTTTTCCCATTGCTATTTCTTTAGCATTTGCTTTAATACGTTTTTGCTTATTAATTGCATTCTTTCTAAAGATACCTGATACAAGGTTTCCAACACCACCTACAACTCCACCTACCGCTGTACCAATACCAGGAAGGATAGCAGAGCCTACAGAAGCACCTTTGGCAGCACCCCCTAGAGTACTGCCAACAATATCTGCACCAGATCCTTCTTCTGTAAAGCCTTGTAAACCAGCTCCCAATATAGAAGCAATTTCTAAACCTTGATCTATACCAAAAGCGTAAGCTGGAACTTTCTTTTTATTTATTTTCTTTTTCATATTATATCAATGAATATCTGTATGCTGTACTAATATAAGGAACTTTAAATGTATTACCACCATTGCAATCATATTTGTAATGACAGATTAAATATTTCCCTTTCATTCTATCTCTATAAGATTTGTTTACTAACTCTTCAGCCTCATTTAATTCTCTACTACTACGAGGAATACAGAATTTATAAGTATCCTCTCTATAATCTATATCATCCTGAGTAAGAGTGAAACTAGTTTGTCTTTTAGTTTCAAAGTAGATGTTATCAAAGTTAGTATCGTAAGTAAAGTCACCGCCATATTCAACATTATCAAATGTTTTAGTTTGAGGGTACTTATCATTTACTATAAATCTAACATAAGATATTTTATCTTTGCCAGTAAACATATCTAATTCGTTACCTGAATTATACTTATATACAGCTAAATTCTTATATATCATTAATTTATCTGTAAATTCAGCATACCAATCAGGTCTATAAGTATAGAATGAAGTAAAAGCTCCAACTTGTTCATTAAATACTAAAGTCTTATCTTCTAGAGTAAGAAGAACTTCATTATATTTTTTATCATATACAGATATAGGATCATTTGTAATTATATCCTTATTATCGTGTAAATAAGATTGTACACCTTTTAATTTAGATACAGTACGTAATTGATTATCAAAACCACATATTTCATTCCTATCAGCATCATACCAATATACTGTACTATCTGATTGTGTTGCAGTTCTTAATTGATTCTCTTTAGAACCATTCTTAGTAGTAAAGTAATCAAACCTAGTTAATACACCCCCTGTACCTAACGTAAGTGCACCTGCATTATTATCTTGGATAAGAGAACGTTCATTTACAGCAAGTGTGCCAAAAGCGTCAGTTTGCCAGAACAACAAGTTATTCTTAAATAACTTTAAATTATTTATAGAACCAAATCTGGTATCAACATCTAAGTAATTAGCAACTCTAAATTTAGTCCACGAATCAGTTACTTCCAAGTTAGTCTTAGGTTCTGAGTTCATTACTCTGGTGTCTGTATGTAAATTATCTATACTATAGATTGATTTACTAACATAGTTTTTAGCTCTAGGTTGAGCAGAATAAGCATCATTATAAGCATATAATGGCGTATTCTGAACATATATAGAACCTACTTGTACAATATCATTCTCTACAAAGTGATTTGCATAGCCTGTACCAGATTCATAAGTCTTAGCTGTACCTACAGTATCCGTTCTCAATGAAAGATTAATAGAAGACTCTAATGGTATATAAGCACCATTATATGCTCTAATTCTTTCATTATCCGGTTGTTCATAGTTATCACTAGCGTTATGATATGCAAACATACAGTTAGCATAATCTAATACCCCAACGTACGTATCACCACCGAATACATTTACTTTAGTATTACTATTGTCTTTTGCATTGATATAAGACCCAGTACTTATATATACAGAGTTCTGTCTTGTAGCATAACTATTGCCACCATAAGGTGTTACAGATTGTCTTAAATTGGCAATGAGAATTGTATTAGCATTTTCTGGTCCAGCAGCTAATTCTGGTACTTCTCCAACCATCGTGTTACGAGAAGTCATATCTGTACTCTGGAATATTGCACATACCCCATGAGGTCCAACCTTCCTAACATTATTATCATCATAATCACTAGCCTTAGATGTATCTCCGTATACCCAGTTATAATACACCATGCTACCTACATTGGTAGCTTTAGTTCTCCACGCATCATCATCTAAGTCAAAGGGATCTGTATTAGTAGTAATTGTAATGTCTTGAATTGATGCAGAATTATATCCCCCTGTAGTAATTTTATTGTAATACTTAGCTAAAGTAGCATCATACCATGATTCTGCACCCATATAAATTGCATTATTTGCAGTAGATTGTTTTATAGAATCACCTATAGCTGTAACTGAAGTATAAGCCCAACCGCTGTTCTTAGCCCAACTAGTACCAGTATTTGAAGTTACATTCTTTAAATCGTGTTTTGAAGCTTTTGCCCCAACTAACACCTTAACTTTATCACCGCTAGGTATGACTTTATCATTGGCAGGAGTACCATTACCCATAGATTCATCTGGAGATATTGAAGATTTTAGTCTGTATATACCTTTAATCTCTGTAGCTCTTCCTGTTACTTCAGATGCATTTGTCCTATTAACACATATTTCTGGTGATATAAATAAGAAATATTCATTAGCATTCTGACTACTAAAGTCAAAAGCATGTGCATATTTATTATTTTGTGACACCATACCGTGAGAAGTAGAATAAGTAAGATATGGAAAAGCAGTTAATTGATTTGTATTATCATAATTACAAACACAACTAACAGCTCCTTGCATCAATATTGTTCTATCTGAAATAGTTCTTTCACATCTTACAATCTCATAACCAGTAATCTTCTTACTTTGGATTAAATCGCTTGGTATATTAACCGTGAATTGCACACCTAACGGGTGTGTAACTACTTCTAGGCTATTAGTGGTATTACCACCAATGTCTACTCGCATACCTGAAGTAAAGATGTTATAACCGGGTGCACTAGCTTTAGGCATTCTTATATCTGCGATCCAGTGTGCAGAAGATACTACATTTTCTTCATTGTGGAATACAATAGCAAAACGATATATTTCATCTCTCATATAACTCCTTGCCATTGATTCTACTTCACTATTACTATAGTTTAACACTTTAGCAGTAGCATCAGCAAAAGATAAAGACCCTGCATCTGACCAGGAACCATCTTCCTCAATGTTATATAAATCTAGAGTAGATGTAGAACGTGCTTTAGAGTTTAATGAGAAAGAATCTTCAGCATAACCTGTCCTAGATGTAGGTGCATCACTTTCAATTAGATTGGTTTTTATAAACCTATATGAAATATTTTTACCTATACCACCATATACATATTTACCTGTAGCATCTGGAGCATATAAATACTGACTATTATCATCATAATTTGCAGGACAAATACAGTCGTGATTAGTTGGTATATCTTTAGTACTTATTTCTGAAGTAGAAAATGTTATAGAATCCTGTCCAGATGTAGAAGTTAATAATATTTGACCATTCTTATTGCATCTGTATGCTCTAGCATCAAATTCATCATCACTAATATCCCAAGTCTGTTCAGTGATATTAGCAGCAAATAACATGTTATCTTTAGATTCTATCACTTTGGGAGTAAATATATAAGTACTTAAACCATTAAATTCTTCTAGAGTAAGCTCATCGATAACTGAACCACCTTTATCTTCATAGACTAAAGTATTATTTGAAATACTTATTTCATCTATCACTGTGATAACGGGTTCTGCAGTATTACTAGAGTAATATATAGAAATTATTCTAGCTCTACTAAAAGAGTTAGTATCAACAGTAGTCTGTAGTTTAATGGACCTATTAGTAGTTTCTTCTTTAGAACTACCATAGATATCTTGGCTGTTAGTATTTTCTAAACTTCTAGATACTGTAATAATTGGAGATAAAACAGATATAGACGTTTCAGATGTTCTGGGATTAAATAGTTGATAGCAATATTGATACTTACCGGCTTTCAATCCACCTGTACCTAAACCTTTAAAAAATAAAGGTGGTAATTGACTCTTTGGTGATATATTTAAAGAGTCTACATTAAGATTAGGATGAGTTGTAGCTACATTTAATACTCTAATCTGATGTACCCCATCACACCAGTATATCTTAACTAGATCATCAGATTCCCATTTACAAACACTACTAACAGCATAATGACCATCTATAATAGGAATATCCAATGCTACATTGGACGCTACTGTAGTCACTATAGGTTCAGTTTCAGATGCACCAAAATCGTATCTATATATATTGAAGTTACTACCTTTCTTAGTAAACACAATTGCCCAATCCCTAATTGTATTTGTATGGACTATTGTTTCACCATTCAATGTCAATGTAGGATTGAGCTTACGAACGCCTTCAATATTCTGCATTACTCCAGTAGAACTGTTATCATTGGCAATAATATGTATATTTTCTGCCCACTGATATTGTCCTGAATCTATAACTGAATAGTCTAGATCACAGTTCATTCCTTTCTGGAAAGTATTTGTTTGTCTTTGTGCATTCATTATCTATTAGCATTATAAATATGTTGTATTGAACCAGTATGACTATAGAAGGAACTATGATCATTATACTCTGGATAGATCTTATTCCATGTATGTTTGATAGACTCCATTTCATCTTCATTAGGAAGCATTGCTTCTGCATATGCTTGTTTACAGTAGTAATTCCAGGAGTTTCTCATATTTGCATACATGCGTTCGTTCCACTCACCTCTTATATATTTCTGAAAAGCAATTTTCTGAGTAATATACCAATATATTGCTTCCAAGTAAGAGATATTATCTGGTACCATAGGATAGCCATCTTCATCAGTAATAATAGCACTGTAAGATAGTTTTAGGTAACCACAAGGAACGTTTGTCATAATATAACCAGGTTTAATACTATATTGTAAATCCCAGTTAGGATTAACACTAGTATTACCTCTAATATAGTCAAGGTTAACAGTATGTGTATTTATAAGATTACGTAAGATAGTCTTCATATTCTCATTGGTATTTAGCATTTCTAATGCTTCTGTTTTATCTATATTACCGTATAAGTCTACTACTAAATCTACTAATACTTCATCTTTAACTAGCATTTCGGGTTTATCACAGCATTTCTTGCAGTCTTCACAACCCCAAGCAGCAAATGAACCTGTGGCTTTCCTCATAGGAAACCAAGGTCCATCACAATTAAAAGAGTATGCTACTTGATGTAATTTATGAAGATTACAAGGTAATTGAGCTTGGTGACAATCAATCTTTATAATTGGTGCACCATTCACACCAGATACAACTCGCTCAAATTGCTGTACTGCACCAATTTTTTCCATAGCTTCTCCTACCCACTCTAAAAAATCACTTATTCTGATTTTATTTTCAGCAAGATCTAAATCTGCAATAACTTTTGCTATTACACTCTTACTGCTTATCATTTTTGTTATCATACTTATATCTCCATTTAAAATTGTAAGCCAATTTTTGTTTTCTTTGACAACATCGTTTGATACTTACTCTAGCATTTTCATTTTTTAAATATCTGGCAGCAGACATTATGGAATCAAATTCATTTAATAATTTGTTATCAGTTGAATATTGTAGCACTGGTTTCCTTTGTGAAGCAACTAATGGAGAATTTTTCATAAGTAAAGACCGTCTTTCTAATTCCTCTTTTGTCCATATTCTATTTTTATTTGCTTCAATAATTTTACTACGCTGATATTCTGTAATTTTATGTGCTTTACCTTTTATTCCTGTGGTTTTTCCAGCTATTTTGCAAATATTATAATCTCCATCTGAGTCAATATATTTTTGTTCTAATAATAGCAATGTATCTGGTATGTCATCACATTGTTCTAAAATCCAAAATTCAAATGATGAGTTTCCATATTTATTATATGCATTTTGTAAATGAATATTTATATGTTTATTTTTTACCAGTAGGTTAAAATGTTGTCTGTATCTTTTGCTAAGATTTGATGTACTACCTACGTATTTCTTATTATTCAATATATTTACTATAGCATATATTCCAGCGTGCTTTGGTAAGTTTACTTGTCCGTTATAATAAAATTTAAATTTTTCCATTATAATTCGATGTAATCCCTCTCTTTAGATTTAATAATCTGAGCTAATCTTCTTTTATTGTCTCTTGTCATTATTAATTGATACATTGTCTTATTGTGATTAAGCATATTATGTTTATTCCAATAATATCTGTATTTATAAAAGTTAGAATGCTCATTCAAATGATAAACTATTTTACCTACTTTCTTTGTTTCTGCATAATCTATCCTGAGACTCCTACCACTATATTCTTTTGGTTTATGTTTTACTATACTTAAGGTACCTAACCTACATGGTAATTTTATCTCTTTACCATTCTCTATTAATTCATCTCTTAAGTATTTAAAATAGTCATTTATTATATCTCTAAACACTCTATATTCTACTTGATATAATGGGTTATCACCAACATAATCAATATAAGATTTGTAGAAGTCTTTGCCAGTATAAGATTTAGTTTCTTGCATTTAGTTCATTATTAACGTCGTTAGTACTATTATTCGTGGTGTCAGTAGGTACTGATAACATAAAATTTAACTCTTTGCTAAAGATTAAATTCTTTAATGTAGGTATTTTGTCAGCAGGCATTGGATAAGCTGAATCGTAATCATAACAATCTTCAGCTTTTGTAGGATCTTCTAATATACCATCTATTTCTACATATTCTAAAAAACCAGGACCACTTAGGTATAAGTGATTATTCTTTATATAAGCAATATAATCATTACATGTATATTTTCTGCTAGTCTGATATTTAGCTTTTGTTTCTGTCCCAACCTGTATTAAGTTGCCATACATATCTTTCACAGCAACTAAACCAGAACCAAAGTGTAAATCTATGAACTTAGGTAGTTCATCATCAGAGATATAGTTGAAGCCATTAGGTACTCCACATCTACTTACTTTGGATATGTGTAAAGGTCCAATAGTTTGTACATACTCTGGATTTATATCTCTACCCTTATCTAGATCCTGTTTAATTAAATATGCTCTATATTGATGTATCCACTGCTCTATTTGTATACGTGATAAGTTCTCAGATTCACTGATATTATTATCACGTACAATGAGCAAAATATCATCAATTATTGTATTTAACGAATTAAATGTCATAGTCTTTAGTATTTGTACTCCATTCATCAGAAGTGATTAAACTATTGAATTCTGTTGATGTTGCATCGTATGTTGGAAACGGATAAACGATATCACTATTATCATCTTCTTCCAAAGTCATCATAGGCGGAAATAAAACATCATAATGCTCAATATGAAGTAATACTTCGGTTTCATCTATGTTCATCCTTGGATTATCTATTCCTAGTTGTTTTTTTGCTTCTTCTGGAATAGAATCAAATAATTCTTTTGGTATTATTATAAACTTCATATTATTTTGATTTTAGGGTTTGGAGGTAGTTGTAGGCTTTGATACAGTCCTCTTTGGAAAGAATCTGATTGTTATATATGCCTAAGTTTTTAAAAGCTATTTGGGTATATGCTGTACCGTTAAAACCGATTGACAAAACAGAGGTACTGCTTGTTATGTCTTGATCTTTACTAATTAACATTTCAGACCAATCATCAAGGTATATACGTCCATCAGAGCATATGGCTTTTATAGATTTAACGTTCTCTATAGTAATTCCTGATGTTCCCGTATTTATGAATAGGCTTAATCCTGTTGTTCTGTTATAGACAATAAAGCTGAATGGTTTAGTAATTCCTGCATTTGTTGCCTTTTGATTTAATAATACCCATTCTCCTACAAGTGTCCAATCTTTATTTAATTTAAAAGAACTATCTTGTACTCTATCATCCACCCCATCAGTAACTAGATAGCCAGCATATTCACCTTCTTCATTGTACCCGCTTCCTTCTGCAAACCCAAAATTCGACAGTACAAGATCATTACCATTGCCCGTAATGTTGGCAATAGTAGCACGATCTTCGTCCTCGTTGGTTTTGCCTACCACTGTCCATGCTTGGCCGGGGAAGAGCCAAGGATAAGTTTTGACGAAGTAGTCTTTGATCTTGGTCAGTTCTTCTTCGGTGGCATCGTGGTCGAGAAATACAAGTTCCCAGATAGCAGCGTTAATACAAGTTCCTACATTAGTTGGAGCTAATTTCCCAACATGTAGCACATCTGTTCCTTCAAAATTACCAGTTGTAATCGAAACACCATTATAACTTTTAGATGTCTGATAAGTAAGGATGTGTGGTAAATCCATTTCACTCCCTATTGCTCCAAAAGATATAGGCTTATTAAGATGATCGGCTTGTATATTTCTATATTCTAACAAGAAGGCACCATCCTTGAGCCAATTCTTTACATTAGATACTAATCCTTGGGCTATTTCACCCCTTGTAATCCACTGTCTCAACGCTACAACCGTATATCCTTTTTCCTTAGTCAGAATAGGGAAATTGTTACAGGTACCGTAATCGTCTACTCCGTCAAAAACGAGTGCACCGGGGTAGAGGGGAAGTTGTTCGATGGTAAATGAACCTTGCTTATTAGATATAGTTGAGATATACATATAATTGCCTTTAAATTCAGGATATGCAGGTATGTTTACATAGCCGTTAGCTGGCAATCCAATCTTTTTAGTATTGCTATCATTATAAAACATAAAGGCGAGATCTCCATCTTCATAAGTAGATGTGACCTTCAACCAGTGATTCTTATTTATATCCCAATTACTTATATGAATATAAATAAGATTGTTATTATAAGTGGAATTTCCAACACTTACACTAACTGAGGTAGTCGTCGTAGACATAGAAATATCTGGAATGCCTGAAACATTGTTTCTCCATAAATTGAAATTCATTTCATATCCTCCAACCCCTGACATTCTCTTCCAAGAGAAGTTTTTCAACTGTAAATCTCGTCCATTTCCCGTCTTATCAACCCATACGGGATTGGCAGCCATCTGTTCATTAGTAAGACCTAATGCTGAATATCTTGCAGTTATACCAGAAATAGATGGGAAATCGTCATCATCGCCTTCTGAAGTAGGGGTATAAAGACCATATTTACGTTGAGCTTGTTCTTCCATTAATTTCCTGTATTGCTCATACCAAGACTTATAGTCTAATACAGGACCTGCAACACTTATAAGCTTATCTGTATCTTCTACATGTGTTTCATAATGTTTCTTCATACTTATAAGTTATTTATTGTTATTGTTATTTGTTCTTTATTATCCATCACCTTCTGAAGTAGGGGTATAAGCTTGTTATAAGCTACAGTAGAATTAGATATCCAATCTTCTTTCATCCCATCCCAAGTACCTACCAGTATACATCCTTCAGTATCGGCTGTTTTATTGCCTTTGTGGATACGTATACCTAAGAAGTGAGGTACATTAAGTATCTCAGGCATAATACGCTTAAAACGGTTAGAATAGCTTAATTTCACCTCATACGTACCAGCAGGTACAGCAGTATCCCCATACACCTTTTCCTTGCATTTACATGCAATTCCTTTAGGTGTATTAGGACATACTTCAGGTAATGGTCTTACTGGATCTTCAAGTGTATCGCATAGATAAGCACCATCTACATATAACTCCCCAATAGTATATTCATTAGTACGAAATATTCTATCTAATCTGAGTTCCATTAGATTATACTTTTAGTTACACTTGTTTTAAGTTTAGATCTAAAATCCAAGAAGTTTTCATATCTTGTTTTACACATTTCATCTTTGTTTAAACCTAACTTATATGCAAAATAATCATTAACCATTTTCAATTGTTGATTAACATCCCAATTATTAAGTAATACATCACGAATAATGGAATCATCATTGATATTAGATTCATTAATAATTACTTGTTCACATTCATAATATGTATTATCGTCCTTCTTTACTTCTTCAATATTATAATTAAAAGCGTAAGAATTATCATCTAACTTTTGAATCATTTCAGGACGTTCACTATAGCAAGATTTCATATGCATTATATCTTTTATGAAATATTATAATTATATAAGTACTTATAATATCTCTCATTAAACTTAATAATAATCTACTTTTAGATGTAACACTAATTAGTTTATTAGTAATTACATATAATTTAAAATACTTATTATAGATTTTATAACCTATAAACTTTAATTTCTTATCTAAGACATTTGATATAATATCTTTCTTAGGTGCAAATATTTCAGGTGTTGTTAGATTATATTTCTTACAAACCCTTAATACTAACTTTTTACAAAAATTGATAGAATTACAAAACTTCAACCAACCAAAGTAAGAACATACTTTACGTCTAGCATATGAATTACTATACGTCTTATTGTATAACCTAGATAAACATTTACACATCCTATGTTTGATACTTTTCCTAAGTAATGTATGAGTACGATAGAATTTATATCCTACAAAGTCTAATCCTCTTGAATCTAAAGGAAATACTTGATAGTTGCTCTTTACTGTTAGTTTTAAATTGATATTTAAATATTCTATTATATCTTTGATTAAAGTGTGTAAACTCTCTTTATTTTTACTAAAGATTACTATATCATCAGCATATCTGAAATAGTATTTTATTTTCTTACATTCTTTAATCCAATGATCAAAGTAAGCTAGATATAGATTAGCAAAGTACTGTGATAAGTAATTACCAATAGGTACTCCTGGTGCTGAATCAATTATTTCATCTAATAATTTTAATACTTTAGTATCTTTTATTTTTCTTCTTACTATAGACTTAAGAATCTCATGGTCTATAGAAGGATAGAATTTCTTAATATCTAATTTTAAACAATATTGAGTATTAACTATATCTTTCCTCAGTACTTTCTTTATATCTTGTGCTGCTTTATGAATACCCTTATTCTTTCTACAAGCATAAGTATGTGCAATAAATATCTTCTCCCATATAGGCTCTAAATAGTTCATAAGTGTATGATGAGCTATACGATCTGGAAAGTATGGCAATCTATATATTAATCTTTCTTTTGGTTCATGAATTGTGAATAAACTATATTCTGAAGTTTTGTAAGTTAAATTTGTTAAGGCATCCTGTAGCTTATGAAGATTACGTTCACGATTTCTATCATGGTGTTTAACACCATATGAATGTAATTTCCCTTTACGAGCTTTTTCATCTGCATACAAGATGTTATTATAATTTATGATACCTTCAAATATATTAGAAACTCTTTTCATTAAAATTGTGATAAGAGGAGCGTTCGTCGAAACTACTAACACCGCTGATTTTATTATTTGTTTTTTGGCAAGAGCCAAGGTCATGTCAAAACAAAAAGAAATTTTAAGTGAACCATAATTAGCACTCGAATTACTGACTGTATTATTCGAATTACAATAACTGAGACTGGCATTAGTGCTGTTATTAGCATTACTGCTGTTTTTTACTTGACATCAACCTATAAATGTTTATGGTCTATATACTAAACGCGAACCACAACCAGCACCCGAAAGACCGACCGCAAGATTCGAATAACAAAAACCGAGACCGGCAGCAGTGCCGTAACTAGCATAACCGCCGTAGAACAAAGTTCTTAAAGAAGAACTAGTTATAATGGTTTCGAAGTTATCGCATCTACCTGTAGTAGAACTAGCTCCTGTTACTTCTGATGGGATGAATGTGCCCAAGTAAGTATCAGAGATAGCACCACCTTTTCTAGGTAATTGTCCTAATTCACTAAAACCTTCAGTAACAGTGTCACCATAATCAGCTTCAGTTTTTGCTAAGTATATAGTACTAGTACCACCATCTGAATCAGATTTAATATCAAAAATAACACCGTCAACATTCTTCCAAATATGTCCGAATGGATTTTCTATACCTCTATATCTAGGTACTTTTACTTTTACTACATTGTCTGGTTTAAAAGTAGAAGGTAAAGTATATTCAACTTCACCGGTTTTATTTCCAAGAGCGTCACTAGTACCACAAGGAATGATTGGATAATAATTATTAAAAGTACTCCAATCACTACCAGTAACATTTGTAACACCACTACCTAAACCACCTTGTTTAAAACCATCGTTAGATAATTTTTCATTAAAGGCTAACTGAGAATTCCAATTTGCATATTCAATAGAATACAGTAACCAAATAGTATTTGTTGCAAAGAAATCCAACATATTCCATTTAGTACCAGTAGCTCTATTTCTAGCATATTTTCTAAAATTAACCCTAGTAGTTGCAGTCAGTGGCATACCCAATTGAGTATTCTCTGCTTCATCTTTTGATGCATCATTGTTACCACCTCTAAAATTAGCAGTAGTATTTACTACAGAAGCTAATTTCAAAGTATCAGATTTAGTTCTATCTACAGTAGCTTCATAAGCAGATACATATTGTTTCTTAACAAGAGTATAACCATCTAATGCATATTCTGAAATACTCATACTATCTATACCATTCTTACTTTGGCATTTTACATAGAATTCAGGTATTTCAATCATTACCATACCATCACTACCATCTTTCTTAATAGGTGTACCATCTTCATTGGCAGACCAGTCATCTTTGAAATAATGATTTACTGTACCATCATCTGCTAAGGTACATCCTCTCATCTTATTCTGGATTGGTAAAGTACGATGTAAATCTAAATTACCAATTCTAGCTAAAGTTGCATTCAATGAACCTGTTTGCCAAGATACACCATAAGAATAAAAACTTTCAGCATTAGGTATATCATTAATTTCAATGTTAGTAGAATTTATTTCTACATAAGCTTTACCATCTTGCAATTTAACAGCCTTCTTAGTATCAGTAGATACAAAACCTGTTTTAATACCACCTAAAGTAGAATCAGAAGCAGTAGGCAATGTATAGTTATTTGCATTAGCTGCTATACCTGCTAACTTATTCTTTTCCGCAGTAGTATAATCATTAGTAGAAAGACCTTTACCAGATACTTTATCTACCTTACCTTCAATAATTTCTGCATGATTGTTAATAACATCTATTAACTCAGGTAAGCTATCCATAATCTCAGGAGCATCACCAATTAAAGCATCAACCTTAGCTTCTATTTCATTCTCACGGCTAGTAGCTCTGTTTACTTCGGAAGTAAGATCATTTCTCAGAACTTTAATATCTGATGTAGCCTGATTATTAACATATTTCCATTCCTTACCATCAAAGTACTTTAAGTCACCGCCATTTGGATTAGATGCTAAATCAGCCCAATATTTAACTGATGCTGGATTTGGAGCAATTGTACTTGCTAATATATCGTATTTATTATTGTATGTACTCATATAATATTAAAATAAAAAAGGTTGACTAAATAGCCAACCTTTGTGTTTTAGATTTCAATTTGTTTCTCCTCAGATGAGGGGGTTTCTATTTTAACCTCTGGACGAACAGTAGTTACATTTTGTAAAAGTTGCTTAAGCTCTTTCACTTCAGCTTTTAATTCATCAAGTTCTTTGAAATCTTTTGTCACATTGGTTGTTATGTCCGGAGTTGTATTAAGTAATTTTAAGATGTCTTCACATCTCCTCATCTCTTCATCGTATTTTAATACGCTTTCCTTTTTAACTTTGCAGTCATTATAGGATTGCTTAACCATATCTACAATTTGAGTTTTATCTGTAGCTATAGTAAGTCCGATGGTAGAATCGGTCATCATTGTTTTATCTTCAGATACTGACAGTTTCTTCTGCTCACCGTCACAAGAGATAACTAAATCTACAAGCTTACGCCTATTTTGCATAGGCATTGGAAACTGACCTGGTGGCAATGGTTCATCGTAGGGTTTTGATACACTTACTACTTTACCTAAACTGTATGTAGTACTCTTTTTAAAAGTACCTGTAATCTCGAGTACGTGTATATTTGTACCCGGCGTTAACTGTGAGAATGTCATATCTTTAAGTTTAAAAAGATATGGGCAGGTATTACTCGCTGCCCATATACTTTATATTAATATATTAGGCAGTCGCAGCTGGATAATGGTTCATAACTTGCATAACATTATCACACTTGTTATAATAAATCCAATATCTATTGCCTGCTTGAATTTCAGAACCTACTAAAGGTGTGCTATCTGATTTTACTACTGGTACACTCTTACTATTAGCAGCAGGACTAACAGAACCTGTAGTAGATATTACTACTGGTAATGATGCACTTGCTTCAGCAGGAGTATGTCTAGCTTCAAATACCATTAAACCTTCATTAGGTAACTGGCACCATATTCTAGGACATATACCCAACGTAGTAACTTCATCAGTGTCACTTACACTTATGGTAGTAACTTTTGGTATTACTTGGTCTAATCTAGGAATTCTAGTTCTACGTCCAAAGTAAGGATTAAATGCGAAAGGAAACATAATAACCTCCTTTCTTATTAAGCGCAACAGCTATCACCGTAGCCATATCCATAACCGTAACCTGTAAATCCACCATTACATCCGTACGGATTACATGTCAGGTATGCAGGAACTGGACAAGGTTTAATCTGATTTACAATATTCTGAGTCTGCTGTTGAGTAATGGCAGAAGTCTGCAATGCATTCTTTTCATCACGCAGAGCATCAATCTTATTCTGCATTTCTCTCATTTCTAACTGACAGAATTTATCATTGATAATCTGAGTCTGTGCGTCAATCTTAGAACCTAAGATATTGAATCTTGTAGCGTTTTCACTAGACAAGTTGTTAAATCCTGAAGTAATAGCATTCTGCAATGTATTAGTCTGTTGACAGATAGATAATCTATTATCAGCATTCATTTGGGTTAAATTCAGATTAACTGAATCAATAGAACGCTGAGTTGTGCAGCAGCAGTCACTAATAGCTTTGATTACATTGCAATCACCAGCATTAACAGCATTGATTACTCTTTCTGCAGAGAAACCTACTTCACCACCAACTTTACCAATTGCATTCTGAATAGAACACAATGCTGTGTCAATTGATTTAACGTCACAGTTCAAGTTAGTAGACAAGGTATTGATTGCATCCTTGTTACCGTTGATAGCCTGCATTAACAAATCAGTGTTGTTATTCTGGTTGCCCATAGCAGCTAAACGAGCGAAGTCAGAGTTGGTCTCAGCCTGGTTGCCACGACCGAAGCCGTTGCCACCCCATCCGCCCCACATCCAGAAGAGCACGATGATGAAAATCCACCACCAACCACCATTGCCACCGAACATACCATTACCGTTGTTCATCATAGCCATCAAAGCAGCAGGATCAAAACCTTTATTAGCATTTTGCATCAAAGCAGCGATACCGGGGTCAATACCACCACGGTCTACAATTATTCTTTCGTTTTCTAACATAATGATTTATTTTTTAATTGATTTAAATTACTTGATTGTTTGATAATTAGAAATATCTAATAGATGTGTTTCTAGCATCTCTACTCTGGGTTTTACTATGCATATCCTTTTCACGTGCTTCACGATCCATTTTCATGCGTCGCATTTCCATATCAGAGTAATCATCATATTCATACCCACGAGAACGTAATTCATAAGGACGATCGTGTTTATGATAATATTTATCATAGTCCAAATATTCTGGTTCTCTATAACGATTCAAAGAATAATTACCTTTATGATATTCGTGTTCATAAGCTTTATAATCATTCTCTTCATCATCACACATGATATAAACGTAATAATGCCACATCTTACCTTCTGAAATGTCTTTGTCACAAATCCAAGCTTTGGTAAGTTCTGCAAAATGTTTTGTGTTATTGCTGCCAGTCATTGCTACAACAGCTTTATAAAAATCTGAATAGATCATATTCATAGCAACATACCAATCCCATTTGTTATGTTTCTCTGATCTTAAGTTTATGCCCATTTGATTGGCAACGGACGTTGTCTCTTCAACCGTCCAATGAGGGCCTTTAGTGCCATCCTCATTTTCCATGCCTTCTACTGCGTATCTGGCATGTTCCTCATCGAAGTGAGGACCATTTATAGCTTCGTATACATTAGCACAGAGTTCTGATTTAAGTATCTGGAAGCCCTTCTCTAACAAACTACCTTCATGCTTTTCTAAAGCTTTACCAAGCTTATCAATAGCCTCAGTAGGAGAAGGATGGTGTTTGATTTGATCTAGAATTTTATTTAAATGCATAGTTTCAATTTGTTTATTGATTAATACTAAATTGAAATATTTTGCAATTACTTTGAAATAGTTATAACCCTTGTTTCAATCGTCTTGATTAAAGGGTTTGTGTTCATTATCTGATAGTCTCTTATTAAATCCTTCTTAAAATTTAGTGTGAACAAACGTCTGAAGAAACCTTTCTTACGCCAAACTTTACGTTCACTTATATATAAATCTTGACGATTCCTAATGTCTAGTATATGTGTTAATATACTATCCTTTCTCTCTATTTTGATTGTAGTCAATTGATTTGGTTTTAGTTCTACTAAAAAGTCAGGATTAGGATCCTTTATTTTATGTAGTATAGTATCTTTAATTACTGTTTCAGTAGAAGATACTGTATTTAACTCTTTGTCTTTTAATTTAAGCTCTTTAGCTTGTTTCCTTACTACTTGTACTAGACTGTCATTAGATTCTTTAAAATCGTCTATAGTAAGCATTAAGACTTTATTATTATCCTCAGCATCATTAAGCTTACCTTCGTAATAATGTAAAGCGTGTTTAGTTTCTGCTAATCTATTATCTAAGTAATCTACTTTATTACTAAGTCTATAATTATTTAAACCTAAGAAGACAGTAAGTGCAACAAAACCTATTTTAATATATCTCAACACATTCACTATTTTATCTTTTTAACCAGTTGCTTAACTTTTGGCAAGTCTTCCTTATCTATGGTTATATCAAGATACTTTTCACCTTTACTCTTTATTACTTTACTTAGGATTCTCCAAGGACCATCTGGGTATAATGTATTTAAGTTTTCAACTATAGACCATAACTCAACTCCAGCAATAAGTCCTGCAAAAAGCTCTGATAGGTGAGCATTAAATGATATTAATATATCAGCATCAATTCGTGATGCAAACCATACAATAGCACAAGACCAACCAAATTTCCGTAATGTTTTCCAAAAACGTCTAGATTCACATTTCCTGTTCTTTTTGATTGATACTTTACAACCAAGTATAGCATCAGTAATGATAAGTAATCCTAGTAATAGTAATACAAAAATGATAGGTGTAAAAGTGCCCATCAACCAATTTAGTAGGCTGACACCAACACAAGCAATAAACTTTGTTATACCTTCACCGGTTAAATCTTTAAAATAGTTCATTGTAGAAACACCTTGGCTTACTAAAAAATAATTATGTAATTTATCTAACATGATGTAAGATTTGAGATATATTGAAATAGAAAACGCTAACTAAATTATGAAAATCTAGCTAGCGTTGTGTTATCTTTTGATAGTACGTTTAAAACGTTAAATACCTATAAAAGTTGCTTAGGATAATAATCACTATTACATACCTAATAGCGGTTATTGAACCACTGTTACAGTAGATAAATCAATAGGATAAAAAGATCTTACTGTTGCGGTATCGCTTGTAAGTGAAAAATCTTCACCAGACAAATTTGGAGTGGATGGGTATGCTATAAATATCCAAACAGCTTCTGTATCATAAAGAGTAGAAGACCAATAATACGAATCGATTGGATCTCCCTCTATCAAAGCCAAGTATTCATTAACTTCATCTATGTGTTGATACAATTCCTGCCATTCTCCTAAAGAGCCTACATAACCATTAGTATGGCCATTAGGCCATTCAACCCAAGCTGCAAATATCGCCTCATATATTCCATCCCAATCATTGCCTGTAATTGTATTTGAGTTAGAATAACCGTTAAAATCTTTTAAAGCAACTTCTCTATCTTTTGTAGTAACTACACTGGGAAATTCATCAATCAAATGTCCATCAGTGGTAAAAGGATATAATCTACCATCTTCTATAATTTGAATACAAAAAGCACAATTATCAGTTATTACAGCTACACCCATTGCTTTAGAATTATTTTCAATATCCCATTTATCCTTTTTAAAGAGTTTGTTATCTATATCAAGGATATATACCCCATTTGCTATCGTTGGATACACTTTGGTACTACCCAAATACACAGCTTTTACTGGAGTAGCACCAACATATGCATTTTTAATATCTTTATTAGTCATAGTTAACCTGTTATTATATAAAGTGTATTAGAATCCTTAACGGTAAGTTTATCATATGCGGTTTGAGTCAATTTTATTATATTGGTTACAGTGTTGCTGGTTACAGGGGTGCCTACGGAATTTATGTATGTAAGTTTATAACTGTTTGAAGAATCTTTTATAATGAGAGCGACTTGACCAACCTTTTTTGAACTCATAATAGAGTAATAATAGTCATAAAAAGTAATATTGGATACTATGTTTATATTATTGCTTGCATCATAATTTAAAAACGCTCCAAAAATAGGTTCGCTTGTGCCAGATGATCTAAATTTACCTGGTTCTGCTTTATCGTAATTTATAAAATACATGTAATCGTTATTTGGAGTTATCTTACCATCAAAAGCAGATACAATTGCATTATACTCTTGTGCTGTAACTGTGGTTTTGTTCTTATCCTCAAACTTAATAGCATTAATAGCATCAAGAATATTGTTCTGCGTTTCTTGTGGTAATACTACGCTACTAGTTGGTATTGCTTTGTATTGACCGTTATCGGAGAGGTATTTTGTACCGGAGCCAGTATTTTGTAAACTTTGTCGATTAGATACCGAAGTATAGGTCTTGTTACTCTTATTAATAATTACGGTTGTTACCATTAATCCTATAGAGTGATCACCGGAGTCTACTGTTAAAAAATTTGTTATAATACTATATGTTTCAGTAGAATTACTAATTGTTATCGGGCTAAATCCATCAGGATCCGTTTCAATTCTTGCTGTTGTTATTCCTTTGTTTACTGCATCAACTATCTTTTGATAGTTTTCATCTGATAATGTACCACTTTCACTTGGAAATAAAGTTGTTAAGTCAAGATACTGATTGCTAGCTATAATCTCTGACCATTGCTTATTTTTCCTACCATATGTTTTACCATCTGAAGGTGCCTCTGTAATTGCTTCTGTTTTTAAAGCATACTCATTGCCTTGTTTACCATCAAGTAAATCAGCATCTAAACCACTACCAATCCCATCTACTGTCTTTACTTTGGATAATACATCTGCTGCCGTATATGCAGAAGAATCTAATTTTGTATTAACCTGAGTAGTAGTAGCATAACCTTTTGCATTTAATTCAGTTTCAGTTACATATTCTTCAGGTACTGAAGTAAGATAATTGCCTTTTGGTTGATAAGTACTAGCTGCATCAGTCTTAGTCAAATACCCATTAAGGTCTACTGTTTCACTTAACTTATCCCAATCTGGAGTAGATGAAGTAGCTACATAATTAGCTCCTGTATCCTCAAGATTATATACATCACCTATTGTTACATTATCTTTAGGTAAAGCTTCATAATTAGCTACAGAACCTTTTACCCTATATACTGAACCTATAGCAGTGTTAATCTTCTGATCTAGCTCATCTGCAGAAGGTAATGCGTCAAGCTTCTCAAAATAGCTAGCCGTTAATACGCCTGCAGATCTAGAACTAGCCGAATTGAACGTAACAGACCCAGTAGTATAAATTGAACCAGTTATGACATTTTTTTTATCCAAAGAAAGACCCATTGTATTCATACTCGTAGTAGAGCGCATTGCGGTCACATAGTCTACAATGTTACTTACCTTTTGTCTGTCATCATTGCTATAATCATTAGTGCTTAATCCTTTTCCTTCCTCCTTGTCTACTTTGGTATCTAACTTACTGTCTACATAAGTCTTATCAGCTTTACCAGAGATTTGTTCAGTAACATCTACTGCTGCTACAGTATCATCAACGTACTTCTTAGTGGCAGGATGATAATCTGCAGTAGGTGTATATGCACTAGCATTACTTTTAGATATATATCTACTATCATGATTATGACTAGTAATATCCCCAGTAAGTACAGCTTCTACATTCTGTTTAGTTACAGAAGCATCACTACCTGGGTCTCCTTTCTCTCCTTTTTCACCAGGATCACCTTTTGGACCTTGTATTCCAGGTGCTCCATCAGCTCCCGGTTCACCTTTAGAACCAGGTTCTCCCTGTTCCCCCTTAGGTCCTACAGGTCCCTGTGGTCCTGCTGGTCCTTGAATACTACCTACATTACTCCATTTAGGATTAGATTCAACGTTACCATTTTCACCCACATATACATATAGATTACCAGAAATTAACCAAGCATCACCAGATACTCCTTCTTGTGGTAACTGTGATTCAGAATCTAATTCTCCCTTAATATTTAATCCTGAACCAGTGTCTCCCTTAGGTCCTTGTGGACCAATTTGCCCTTGCGGACCTTGTGGTCCTCGTTCTCCCTGATCTCCTTTTTCACCTTTGGGACCAATAGGTCCTTGAATACCTTGCTCGCCTTGTTCACCTTGAATACCCTGCAAACCTCTTTCTCCTTGTAATCCTTGAGGTCCTCTTTCACCAGTATCTCCCTTTTCTCCAGTATCACCTTTATCTCCTTTAGGTCCAGTTTCACCTTTCTCACCTTTTAAAGAGATTAACCATTCGTCTTCTGTACCTTCAAAGCCGTGTTGTACTGCTACTTGATATGCTGATAAGCCTTGAATACCTTGTGCACCAGATAAGTCTGATATGAATTTCCATTCAGTGTCACCTTTTAAATACAATCTAGAATCCTCTTCATTTTCAACATTACCTGTATCAATCATTACAAATTGTCCTGCTTTTACTTCAGGGTTGTTGTAATCATCTTCCATAGCTTGAACTGAAGAATACGTTTTTACAATAGTAAATGCATCACCAACTGCGTTGATACCACTATCCTGATAAGTATCATTTACATAGTCATAGATATACCAATTACCATCTACAATCTTTGGTGGATTCTGAAGTACTTCTTTTGAGTCTTTTACAGCTTGTTTAGCATCTTTAACTGCATTAGGTACTTCTGCAAGCATTCTACCAAAGTCTTCTTCAGTGCCAGTATATCCTTGTTCTACAGCATATTCATATGCAGTCTTACCATATGCAGTAGCACTAGTGTCAACATATTCGTTTAATGCTGGATCAAATATCCACCAATTACCATTTTCACCAATAATTGGACTTTTACCAGAAGCAGGTATACCTGTGTCACGATTATCTATCCACCAGTTACCATTAGAACCAATGAAAGGAGCAACAGCATCTTCACTAGTAGCATCTGTTAGTTTAACCCAAGACTTAATATCAGGATTATATACTTTAATTACTTTTCCTTTTGAATTTGCTCCCAAGTCTATCCAGTACCCAACTTCATTAGAATTGGGTACCATATAGCTTGCAAAGAATTTATAATATACGTTATTCTTTATCATGTTATTCTGTAATATACGGGTTAGCTTCTTCTATTTCTAACACAGCTTGTTTCCATTCATTATAAGCTTTAGCTGCTGCCTCATCTTCTCCAAATTCTTTATATTTTATATATGCCATGTATAATGGATCGCTTTTACTAATATAAGCGTTTTCTCGTATTTTGCGTATTCTTTCATTTTGAGAAGATTTCACTGGCGTTTTCATATAGTATACAGCCATTGGATCATCCACTACTTCATCCATGTATTTGATATAAAAATCTCTTTGATCGTCGTTTAAAAATAAATAACGATCATCTTCTGTAAGTTCTTCTAATGATTTTACTTCTTTATCACTTAAATAAGTTTTAAAAAAATCAGCATCTATTGAACCTACTCCGTTCTTTGTAATATAATATAGTTCCATATTCTAATACGAAAAAAATGCAACATTAAAATAAGTTAAATCATGAGCATTACCATCAGTATCAAACCAATGGATATCAAAATGATCAGAATATCTAGGACCAATTTGATATGAACCTCTAAAGCCACTAGCTATATTTGTATTTGGATTATCAATAGAACACAATACAACATAATCAGTACTATGTGCACCTGATAATGTAAATCTAAATCTACCTGTAGCAACCCTAGAAGGAGACATTCTAAGTTCCTTAGTAGTAAATAAATATCCAAACGATGCGCTAGACCCAGTCCAGTTACATCTACCTGCACACTTCAATCCGGGTATTGAGAAATTACTAGAATCAATATTTTGAGCAATTAAAGAAGTACAAGTAACATTTCCAGTAAATGTACCATTTGTTGCTACCATACTACCATTATCAAGTACTCTAAAAGGAGCAGATGTTCTATTACCATGATTTGTACCTGCCCAGATTCTTACAGAGTTTGAAGAAGTTCCTACTCCAGTTAATCCTGCTCTAGAACTGCTAGAACCATCTCCTACTGTAATGATACCATCTGCCCATAATTTTAAAGGAGCTTTTGAGTTTGTGATTTTAGTACCACCAGAAGAAATAGCACCTTTATTTGAACCAGTACCAGCCGCTAAAAATGGAGTCATACCATCTGTAGATGGATAGAAACACACTACATCATTTGTTGATCTAAAATAACTACTAGAAGCTGGACTAAAGCGCCATCCACCAATTGTAGCTTCTTCAGCAAATAACAAACCGGTTGCAATATTCTCAAATGAATTTAATGATTTCCATTCAGAGCTAGACCAAGAACCTGAAATTGTAGCCCTATCTGCCATATAAAATACTCCGCCTCTTTTTACAACATCTACTAATTCTGCGGTTTTATAATAAGTAGTGTATTCGCTAAATTCCCCTCTGAAATTTAATCCAGGACCTGGATCTCCAGCAGGGCCTTGACCTCCAGGAGATCCTTGTGGTCCAGCAGGACCTTGTGGACCAGTCTGCCCATCTTGTCCATCTTTACCTGATATTTTTGTAGGTAATGTCCACTGTTCTCCAGACTTAAGTAAACCAGTTTCTCCATCAAATAAAGCAGTACTTTTCCATATAGCATAACCGCTTGCAGAAGGAGCATCTACATACCAGTAGTTACCATTACTATATGTACCGCCTGAAGTAGGTCTAGATGTCATAGAAGGTCGATTTGGTTGAGACTCGTTAGATCTACAATAAATAGATACTTCAAAATCACCAGGAACTCCACCTTTGGCTTTTGTAATAGTAAAATCACATACATCTACTACTGGAGAAGCTGAAGAAGCAGGTACATGAAATTCTACTTTAAACACTGTACTATCAAAACTATTACCTAATCTAGCTACGGTAAGTTTATTATTATTTGTATCAATAGATAATTGATTTTGAGCATTGTTATCTAAATTAGTATAAGTTATAGTATATTCACTATTTTCTAATTTTCTAGTACCTTGATATAAATAATAATTAGTAGAAGCTTTTGCTAATTCTGATGATTCTACTTCTCCTAACCAGTTAGCAGCTACTGTATGAGCTTCATTAGTTAACACACCTCTATATGGGCTTTCTCCATCTTTTCCATCATACAATTTATTAATTGTTAACATATCCTGATATACGGCTCCACCTAAAGCAGAAGTACATTCTACTTTAAAAGTTACTTCGTTAACAGAATTATTAAAGTATGAACCATTTGGTGATACTACTAAAGTTTCTGTAATCTCGTTTTCAAGAAGATTCCAATCATCTGTACCTACAATTTTCCAATACCAAGAATAAGTAGGAGATTCAATTCCATACGAACTAGCATATAAAGTTATTTGTGATGGACTAACTAAACCTTCTTTATCGTACTTAAATACTTGCTCTCCTGATATTAATACATAACAAGCGTCAATTCCATCAAACCCATTCTCACCATTTTGTACTTTATTAATCCATAAATCCTTAGTAAAGGACATGGAACCGATGTTAACTGTTAATCGTATTCTAGCAGAAGGTGATCCTAAAGTATTTAATGTCACTTTATCACCATCCACAGTAACAGTAGCTATACCTTCAATAGTTTCTGCTGTTATACTATCAATATATAATTGGTTTGTTCCCTGATAAGCATACACGTAAGTATACACATCAGTAATAGTGATTTGGGGGTTATTACCAGACGAATCATAAGGTACTGTCATGTTACCATTACTCAGGTCAATGTAGAAAGCATCTTCTCCAGTTGCACCATCTCCGAGTTTGGCTACCTGAGTTTCATCATAAAAACTTTCTTTACCATTAACTACAGTACAACGTACTACAAAATTTCTAAGATCACCAAACATATCAGGACGTACATCCAATGCTTGAGAAGTACCTATGGTTTCATTTGTATTTCTATTTACCCAAGTAAATACAGGATTTTCTATATTATAAGTATTACAATATAGTGTAATGACAGATGGTGTAGGAGTACCTTCAAAGTTAGGATTATCATACATGAATAATCTTTCCCCAGTAATTTCTACCCATTTAGCTTTATCTGCACCAGCAGCACCTTGCTCACCCTTTTCTACTTGCAATAACCACTCGTCATTTTCCTTACTAGGGATACTAGTGGTTTGAGTAGCCATACATAACCATAATGAACCATTATATGATACTCTATCATAATAATAATATGTAGTGCCAGCTATAAATTGTCCTCTATCAATGGGTACTCTGATAATATCTCCATTGCTAGACACCTGAGATAAAGTACCAACAAATCTACTATTTTTACCTATAACTGTACGATCTTTACCTACTAAATTAAAATCGTCAATATTATCATATAAAGTAACACTAGGTCCTTCTGTACCTCTAGCAGATATCATAATAGCCGATCTACGATCTTCATTACCAGGATATCTATTACCTAATTGAATAATTTTATCTTTGGGTTCAGGAACAGAACTACCAGGTTCACATACAGAATCAGATAAAACTACATAATCAGTACCGACTTCGGATACCATGCGCCAATATCTTTTAACATTTTTACCATCAAAGATTTGACATATAGCCTGATCGCCTTCAACAAAAGGATTTCTTACAGTACCATCTTGAGTATCAAATGTACACTTGTAATCATTATCTGGAGTAGTAGTAACATCTAGTATTTCAAGATCAGCAACTGAAACTAATATATCTCCACCAGTAGCTTTTATTTCATTTACTAGAAGTTCATTAACAGTCATTCTACCTCTAACAAATAAATCGTCTACTTCTAACTTCCATCTACCGTTAATCGGCCATAAACTAGCGCCCTCACCTAGAAAACCTTCTCTAAATGTTTGACCTCCCTGTATTCCTTTTAAAAACTTAATATAACCATTTGCTGTATCATCAACCTTTTTAGATATATAGTTCAAATCAGATCTTCTAGCTGAATACAAATTACCGTCTGTAGGTTGAGTATTGTCAGTACTAGTGATCATATATTTCGTATCACCGCCTATACTGCCCTCTACAGATTTAATTTTACCTTCTAATTTTGATAAAGCTTGATTTAAAGTATCTGTAGTAGTTAAATCGCTAGTATCTCCATTATAATAATACCCTGATAATGGAAATATGGTACTAGTAGGTTGTGTATGAAAACCAGGTGCTTCACCACTACCACCACCATTTGCAATTAAATCTGCTAATGCTGTAATGATGTTTTCATCTTCAATCAACCTATTTAATAGGTTTTGTAATTGTTCTTTAGTAGACTTATCATCAATAGTATCTATCCAACCCTGTACTGTATCATTAACTTCAGTTAAATCCTTATCATGTTTATCTTCAAGAGTAATGATCTTATTGTTTAATACATCATAATAACTATTAATATTGCTACTTAGATTATTAGTAACATTAGTATCTCCTTCTACTATCTTGTTGGATAGATCTGTATAATTGTTGTCTACTTTAGTATCAAGATTAGCTACATCTTCTTCAATACCGTCTACTCTTTCATTAGTTGCAAACGTACCAGATAAACTAGTTTCAAAATCATCTTTATGAATTATCTTATTAGTTTTATCTTGTACAAGAGTTAGAATGTCATTATCTTCAAAAGATGTGGTAACCTCAAATTGTGATATCTTTTTATTCATATTACTCTTGAATTATATGTTCTTCTACTTCTGTTAATATACAATCATCATCGATATCTTTTTCTGGATAGAAATTAATTTGTTTTTTTAAACAACACATACATTCTATAATTTTATCTACATCTTCCTGAGTAATGGGAAAATCTTCATCATCTACTTTAGTACTAGCCCAACTAGATAATTTGTCTAAATGCAACAATAATACTAAATTGGTAATAGAAACTTTATCTAATTCTACATTGCATTTAGTAGACTGATTAACTAATTCCCCAACTTTATTTACATATTGTGCAAGTTCCATTACCACATTTATTACAACTGTTACACATTATATTACAATCACACTTTCTAAGATTTAACATATTCAGCATTTCTTTGTAATACAGATCCGCGTCTTCTGTTAAACCTAATTCTGTAGCATTATCATAAAGAGTTTTCTTAAATAAGAACATCATAATTAACTCTTTCATTTTGTTATCTAAGCAATTGCTACAGTAATTTCTTAATAGTTTAACTTCTGCATAATACAGAGATTCATTAATTTCATTCATATCAATCGTATAAATAAAAAAGGGACTGGGGATAACTTCCCCAATCCCCTTTTATGGTTAAATTTATTTTCTAATTAAGCAGTTACATTTGTACCAGCAATGAATGACTTAATCATATTAACAAACAGAGCGTTTGAAGTGATCTGTCCTTGATTAACATAAATTTCTGCAGATAACGGAGTAGTTTTAATATACTGATTATCATTAGACAGATATTTGTTATCCCATTCGATTGTGATAGTATCGTATTTTGCATTCAAATCAGATCTGAATTCCGGAGCAATATACGGATAGATAGCATTAGCGCGATACTGAATGCCTTCATATCCTAAGTTCCAATTTTCACGATCACGAACAATGTAAGCATTACCACGACCCGGAGTACCTTGAGTCTTAGCAATTGTCAGATTAGAAATCGGATACATTACATTGCTCAGTAAGCCAGAAGGAATCGTTGTCCACATGAAAGCTTCTACAGATACCTGACAGTAACCTGCATCTGTCGTAATACCCTGATTGTAAGGAATTTCCTTAGCATTCAAAGTAAGAACAGCTGCGCTAGAAGAAGCTACCACACGAGCACCTTTATGATTATTAATCTTTTTTACGAAGGCGTCAATTAAATCTTTCGGAGCAGTAGTCTTAGCAATTACTTCATAAGTATGAGTAAACTGACCCGGAGCTTCGTGAATGTCATTATAAACAAGACGCAAAACATAACGGTGACCAATTTCCGGAGTAACATTAGTAGCTGTGATAACAATCTTATCTTCAGCTTTAGCTACGAACGGAGTGATAACCATAGAAGGGCAAGAACCTTTCTGAATAGGCATAGAATACTTAATCACAGCCTTAGTGGTCTTCGTACCTTCTTCGTTATATACGTCTTCTGTACCCTGGCAAACACCAACATAAATAGCATTAGCAGCAGCAGCATTAGCAGCTGTTGTCAACAGTTTTTTGTTTTCATCAAACAAAGCGATAGCACCATCAGCTAAAGAATCTACATTAGAGAACGAAGCCGGAGCTGTCTTAGCAATGAGTACCGTATTTACGTGTTGTAACATATTATTTTAATTTTAAGTTAAACGTTTAAAGCGCTTAGTTTAACTGGTTTAGTCTTCTACTTTCCATGTTTCAGATTTCCGCGTAAACTAAACTTTATTCCATCGTATTTATCTCATTAATATACGATTGATATCTTGGATTAGCCTGATTTTCCAAGTATAACTCCGCTGCTAGCTTTACAATTTCTGAATGAGTTGATACTGGCATATCTGTATACTCATCAAAAGGAGCATCAGTCAGGCTAATCTTTTTGGGAGTCCTCAAGTATGTGAGGATATAATTCTTTATATTGTAATTACCATCAGTATATAAATGGATTTCATTACCCTGAAATAATCTCAAAGGTCTTGCTGAAGTACCATGTAATCTATATTCTGATAATGTATTTTGTCTTTGTCTATCAAAATTCTCAATAGTAGCTTCTAACACATCTGTGTGTTTAGTCCTAGGTTGACCATTTGGACCTTTAGGCCAACAGTTGTTATTACTATAGATTACTGCTGTTTCACCTAAAGTAAACATATAATCTGTTGGTAATGTAACTACTTGTTCTTCTGGGAATGTTGTAAACTGATATGTCTTATTGGTTACAAGTGTACGAAGATCATCAATTCTTTTCTGATCCTGTTCAAATGCTGTACGCTTGTAATTAATACCTGAGTATCTAGTTTTAATAAACTTATCTAAACCAGCCATTAACCAATATTCAATATCTGCTGTAACTGGCTTCTCAATATTGTTATCAAGTAAACCTATTTCGGTTTCAAATGCAGTTTGTAATTCAATGAACTTCATAATTATTCTCTATTACTTTGGTTAGATGGTTTAGTTTGTAATCTGTATTTACCTTCTGTAATAAACATATTAACAGCAAGATCAACTATTTCACTATGAACAGATTCAGGTAATTCACATTTTGAAGCACCAGTTGTAGTATTAAATCTTAATGGTTTTCTATAGTAAGTAAGAATAACACCACTTAAGGTAGTATAAGCATCTACTACTACTTCCATGTACATATATTTAGTAGTTGGATCAGATATTAAAGCTACTGCTGGTTGTCTTACAATTGGTGTATTATAAGCAGTCTTCATAAACTTTGGTAGATCCCTATATTTTACTAATTGATTATCTACTTTAGTTTCAGTAGTATACTGCTTATAAGTACCTTTTACTTTACTTACTGAATGCACATATAAGAAATATTCATCAGTAGTAGAATAAGGCAATCTATATCTAGCTATACCATTTGATGTAGAACCGCTTTGAGTGAGTTCTCTTTCAACCAATAAACTTTTAATAGAATCTGTGTTTCTAGTTTGAGTATTGGTTTCAATCTCCATTTGATCATCACCAACATAGTTCATCATTACATAGCGATCCTGTGCTTCATTAAGTATAGAAAAGATTAAATCTGAATTAGGTTTGTTTTCTATAGTAAGATCTGGACTAATAAGTTGGAGTCTACGTTCAAACTCCATTTGCATTTCCTTGCTACTCATATTATTCTGCTAATTGTGCCACATACTGTGGGTGTGATTGAACTCTTGGTGATTCAACATTTTCTAATGCCATATCAGCAGCTAACTTAACTACTTCATATTGCATATACTCTGGTATTTCATCTAATGTAGATGTAATATCCTGATTATTAATCTTACGAGGATATGCTAAGTAAGTTAAGTCGATAGTATAGGGACCTGTCATAAGATCCCTATCCACGAATACTATCAACTTGTTATCCTCTAATATAGCAACAGGCTCTTCTATCCAAGGTTTATTATTATAAGTTTCTAAGAACCTTAAAGCATTCTCATGACTTATCAATTTAACATTGGCTAGGTTACTACCAAAATGTAAAGTGCCTTGTATGAAGTACATACGCTTATCTTGTGTATCACTACCGTACTTAATACTTGATTTAAAATCATTAAGCGTTAATCTGTTATTAGTAGTTTCACTAAGCAAAGTTAACCCTTTGTCTGTTCTTACTAGACCTTCTAAATCTGCTACACGTTTAGCATTACCTTCAAAAGGAGTTTGTATGGTATTATTCCCAGTAAACTTAGTAGCTACCTTACTTAGATAAGCAGTATATAACCAATAATCTATTTCTTCTGGTAAGAAAGAAGGACAGCCAGACATGCCTATATTAACAGCATTCTTGTCAGCTTCTACTTTAAATGCAATATGTGCTTCTGCTATTGTCATATTTACTTGGATTCTATTTCTTGCATGATAGCCAATCTAATATCCTGATTTTTCTTATCATCAAGCATTAGTACAGCTTCATCCATACTACGTCCAATTACATCAGTGCCATAGTAATACAAGTTCTTATTCTTACGAATAATATTCTTGCTAATAGCTGCTTCAATCAAGTATTGAGTTTCTTTATTCTGGTTGTTGACCCAAAGTAAGAGATACTTCTGAGGATCTGCTTCAATTAACTCATTAAGCTTACTTTCTACTAATTCACTAGAAATAGAATCAGATTTGATACCATAAAGTCTAAGACATTTACGCATTTCTTCAAGTGACATCTTAGTAAAGTTAGCGTAAGCTTCACGTTTAACTTTAAATTTCTTATTATTTTCTTCAGCTTCTGCTTCAGAATTAATCAATACGAAATCATTACTTGGTTTGATGTTAGCTGTTCCGCAGGCTACTCTTTTATGATTTTTAAGAAACAAATATGCAAGTTCGTCTTCAGGTCTTTCTGTATGTAAGTAATAATCTTTATTACCAACTTTGATAGCATAAGTAGTCCAGAAAGAACTATAAGGAGCTAAATGACCTTCAGGATAACCGATAGCTTTCTCTAATCTACGAGCATCTTCTTCTGTTAAACCTGTATACTTGTTACCTGATCTTGTCCAATATGACGCGATGTATTCAGAACAATTTTTAAACTTTGCAATCCCAGACCAGGGATTAATTCTAATAAATCTTAACGTTGCTTCCATATATTTATATAAATATAGATTTTAAACCTGTTAATAAAAATATAGGGGCTGTTACGCCCCTATAAATCTTTATCATATTTTATCGGCGTATTTGTGTATACACTGAATTATGCTTCAGCATCCATAATAAGTTCACCACAACCACGCGGATCTCTTACCATAATACCCATTTCACCTAAGAAGTGAACTGTGTAACCATCCTTTGCATTAGAACGCAAAGTGTTGATAGATTTAGCAGGACCTGCAGGAGAGATAGAACCACCAGTATACCACTGCATGAATTCACGACCTTTACGTACTACCTTAACAATGTTTGCTTCACCATCACGACGGCTAACATCCAAGAAAGTAAAACGATAAGATTCCAGCGGCTTACCAGAAATTGGGTGCAACAGACGGTTGTCTGTAGTATTATCATACAGCGGGAAGTGTTTCAGTGTCAATTCAATACCGTTAGTCATCTTGTAAGTTACAAACTGACCACCAAGTGTCAATTCCTGACCACTACCACTTACGAACTTAGTATCGATCAAGTTCATTGTAGCTGCTTTCTGTTTCAATACACGGTCAAATTCACGAATACCCATTTCACCAGTAAGTGCAACGAATTTACGTTCATTAGTACCAAGTACATTATAAGACAGATCAAATAAGAAGTCTTCCAGCAATTCAGCTGTCAACTCAGTATAATAACGTCTGTTAGACGGAGCAATCTGTTCCAAAAGACCAGCAGGCAAATAAACCGGACGACCGTTAGTACCTTTCAGAGAGAAAGTACCATCCTGGTTACGATTAGACTTAGAGTAAACCATCATCTTTTCGCAACGTTTACGCCATTCACGCAATGCTGTCCATTCCTGATAATCAGACCACAAATAAGATTTCTTACCTGTTTTAGGATCCTTCAATGCAATCCACAGAACAGTTGCATAAGCTGTACCAGTAATATCATAGCTCAAACGAGTTGTGAACAGGTAGTTACGCATCTTGAACTGAGTATTGTAGTTCAGGATATCTGCTTCTTCACTATATTCTTCGTAAGCAGAACCCAGACGTGACATTTCACGACCAGCCAACAGATACTTACCAGGAATATAAGAATTAGACTGACCATCTGCAATAAACATAGTATAGCACCACAGGTTACCGTCCTGGATAGGAGCACCAGAAATACGTAACTGATATTCCTTGTCATCAAGTACTACAATAGCACCCGGACCAAACCATTTATCTTCTACCCAAATCTGGATAGGTGTGTTACCAATACCTGCCATAATAGTGTCAGCATTAGCGGCAGTAATTTCTGTACCCTGCCATTTAGCAGAGCGAATTGTTACAGCTCTATCGGTATCGATTTCTACGTACCATTCATACGTACTCTGGTCAATGGTCATTACATTACCAAGACCACCCGTAATAGCATCAATAGATGTGCCATAAGCACCATCTTTAGCAGCAAAAACGTAAGATACGATACGTTCTACTTCATAAGGTCTTGATAACATTGCTTCTGAAATCTTATTTTCGTCAATAAGATCTGAAAACCATCTACTTTTACCGATTTGCAAATTATTCAGAATTCCGTTATCCATAAATTAATTTATATTTTTATATATTATTTAAACTACGTGCTGCGATACTCCAGATAGAGTTTGGTGAACTAGTGTGAACTTTCTTTGAGTTTTTTGAACTACCCGTGTTTTTTAAGCTTTGTTTAAGTGTTTTTATAGCAGAGCTAGTTCCAATTTTTTTAGCAGTATCTAGCAAAGTGTCACCCTTCATAGTAAAATAGGCTGACTCAATTAAATTTTTGACGCTCTTAGAATAGTCCTTTTGATATTGAGTAAGACCATCAGCGTCAGCTTTAAAGATGTAATTTAGTAAAGCTTTCTTATCTTTTTCAGGAATAGCTATACCGCGTATATCTTTTAAAGATTTAATGTTGGTGACAACGTCATCTACAAATCTTTGTTGGCGCTCTACTCTCTGTTCATTTTCCTTTTTTTGTTGCGCTAATAGCTGTTCCTTTCTCTCTTCAGCTATATCCTTCATAGCTTCCAATGCATCTTCAGCTTCATCTTCAAGGATACCAGCATCTTCATACTTTTCAATTTTACGAGCAATTTGCTTCTCATTAAATCCTTTAGCAGCAAGCAATTCTCTTACAATTCTCTTTTGATTTTCTTCAATAGTAGTATCAAAAGTCTCATAATCAATTGCAGGAGCAGCTTTGAAATAATCTTCAAGCTTACCACCATTGCGTACAAATTCATCCAACTGAGCAACTTCTTCACTAGCATACTCTGGTGTAGAATTCTCCTCAATCATCTCTCTAAAATATTCACAGAGCTCTTCTACTGTAGAAGGTTTATCTTCTCCTTCTTCTACTTCAAGACCCATTTCTTCTGCTACAGCATCAAAGAATGCAGTTACTTGAATACCTTCATTATCCAATTCTTCTCCTTCAGTAGGAGTATCTACTACACTATCTTCTTTCTCTTTAGTATCTACTACTTTATCATCTTTAGCAGGTTCCTCAGTAGGATCTTCTACTACTGGTTCTTCTGTTCCTTTTTCTTCCTTTTCTGGAGTCTTAACAGCATCATTTCCAAATACGTCTTTTACAGAAGGAGCCTTATGCTGTCTCTGCAAACGTGCAATCTCTTCATCACTAATCTCTCCCTGTTCTTCACGTAGATTTCCTGTTACTAAAGGATTATTATCTATAGTATTAGATGAAAATACATCTGCTACTGCTTCCCAACCTAATAGTTGATTACTATTGTTATCCATAATTATTATTAATTAGATTTATTATTTTGTTTTTCTCTTAAAAATTCTGCTCCACCTAGACCTATTGTAGGAAGTAACCATTCCATTGGTACTAATCTATTAAGTCTATCTATATATCTCTGTTTGTCAATATACAAATCGTATTGATTTCTAACAGCACCGTTAGCTCTACCACTTCTAAAGTAATCTAGAATCATATTCTCATCTACAGGGTCACTCCATTTACTAATTTTATTAGAATCTTTCAAAGCTCTCTTGAGAGTTAACATATGACTTTTAGATTCTGTAGGATTAAGCAAATATCTCTTATTCCTGGCTGCTGAATGAAACCCAGCATCTCTTAATTCCTTAGTAGTATAAGTATTACCTGGATCTGCTAAATATCTAAGATAAGGATTTGTAATATAATCTACACCAGGTTCAGCCTCATACTTTATTGAGCCAGCTATACCATCTGCCATATGACCTAACTCATGATTTGTAGTACCGGGCATATAAGTAGATGGGTCAAGTACTATACTATAATCATCAACATTACTAGATGTAAATCCATCTTGAATGTTTTTCATGTTAGCCTTGCCATATATATTATCACCCATCGAGCCATAAGATACATAATCTTTCCTACCAGTTATTTCTTTATAAGCAATATCGGAATAAGCCTTTTCGTAATTAGTATTATAAGCCTTATCAATCTCTCGTACTAACTTACGAGTATCCTCATCAGGGTATAGTGCTTGATCAACACTTCTTAATATCTCATTACTATACTGATTCTTATTAACTGCTTCACGATACCAAGTATCCTGTAACATGGCTGCTTGTGCTTCTATATCTTTTGGAGGTTTAGCTGGATTGTAGTTTCTCTCTCCAGAAGGAGTACGTTTAACCTTAGTCGGTTTCGTAATAGTAGGTGTGAATGGTTCTGCATATGAAGAAGTAGCATATTCATCAGTACCCTCAATTAATCTTCCTACTTTGGATTTAAACTTTTTTAATGTTTTACCAACACCCCAAGGAATGATATTAAGAGCAGCATCCACAGCAGCACCTGTATAGTCTCCATTACTTAGGTCTTCAACAAAGTTAATTGCGTCCTTTACATAACCCGCAGGAGTTATATAAGCTTCAGGTTGAACTGTAGAAGCTTTACCTGATATCTGTTGTTGCCTCTTATAATACTCTGGAGTACCTGGAGTAAGACCTAACTCTTTTGGTGGTACTATCTTCTTACCACCGTCTTCATATGCTGGTGCTTTTCCGTCTTTCGTAGATTCTATTATTGGGTTTACTGAAAAATCCCATATTGGACCAATATTTTCTGCAGCGTCTATAACAAGGTTATTTGTATGTTTAAACTTAGGAGCATATTTTAGTGATGCTACACCTGCAGATCCTAATGGAACAACATTCTGTATTGCACTTTTAAAGTCTCCGTCATTTACTGCTTGAATTGCTTCTACTCCATCCCACAAAGCGCCAGCTCCCTGTAAAACTGAAGATAACGCAGCATTTCCAGCATTTCTCGCTACTATAGCACCTCCACCTAAAGCTGCTTGTCCAAGTATACTTCCTACTTTAGCATATTGCTTTAACGGTTCTAATCTATTTATTTTAGAGTTATATTGAGAATCTGTGGCATTTTCAATTTGTTCTGAAGTAATAGAAGGCATGGTTTTTAATGCTTCTAAACCATCAAGAACAGTAAAAAGACCATCATTATTACCAATATTACCACCTACTGATGAATCATTACGCAATTCTTCTAAAGTAGGGCTCTTGAATTCTTTTGAAATCTTGAATCGTTGCGAATTTTGTAAAGTAGAAATTGAATCTCTATAAGCTTTATCAGATAACCATCTAGAACGATTTTTACCATCTTCGTATTCAGGAATTAAGTCAAATTGTGATTTAATATCAAGATAGGTAGTATCAGGATTTTGAGCTTTAATACTGTCGTATATTTGTTTCTTCTCTTTAAAAGATAAATCTGACCATTTCATCATTTAATTCCCATTAGTCTGTTAGCCCATCTTTCTGTATAGAAATGATAATAATCTTCACATTCATGAAATGCACAGTGCAGTAAAGAAGGTAAGCCAACTACTATCAGATATAAGGGACCTAATCGTTTTGATTGTTTTGTGTGTCCCAATTCATGATACAAATGCTTAGGATTATTAACGATAATATACTTACCAAGGGTAATACCACCAGCCATTTGAGGACTGAGCTTACACTTAATACCATTCCCACAAACTTCTTTAGTACATATTTCATGACCTTTATATATTTTATATAAGGCTAGCCCCAGTAGATTCTGGGGCAATTGCCAAATATATAGTAAAACTTCTTTCATATTACTTACCTGTTTTACCAGTTTTACCACCTTTCTTGCTTCCGCCTTTCTTACATGCCATAATTAGTTCCTCCTATTTTTTAGTTTTAGATTTACTCTTTTCCCCTGCCACTTTATTTTTTAAAGCTGTTTTAGCTTTAAGTTTTTCTCTCTCCATCGCAGCTTTATCTTTAAGGATCTGTAACTTCTTAGCTTCCTCAAGTTTCTGCTTTTCTAATGCTATCTTTTCTCTTTCAATAGTAGCTTTAAGCTTCTCAGCTTTATCAGATTGTTCAATCTTCTTAGCTTCTATCTGTTTCTTATTCTCAGCTTCACGAGCCTTATTAGCTTGTTCAATCTGTTTAGACATAATATCAGAGTAAAGACGTTGTTGTTCAATTGCTTGATTACCAATCTCAATAGGATCTGGTATATTATTACCATCTTGATCCATACTCTCAGAACCACGATAAGCATTTAATTGAGCAACAGTAATCTTAGTAGCATTATCCTGATCAATCTTGTATTTCTCAAGATCAAGCTCAGCTTCTTTAAGCATAAGTTCTTGTTCCTTAACTTGATTTTGCATCTGTACAAGTTGCTGCTGTTGCATTGCTTCTTGTTCTTGCATAGCTTGCTGCTGAGATATTCTTTGATTTTCAAGTTCTTGTAACTTATTCTTTAACATTGATAGATTATCCATCATATACATTTCAGCAGCATCTACAAGACTTGCACCATTCTGCATAGCTGGTTGTATCAATGCTCTTAACTGCTCAATTGCTTGAGCTTCTTTAGTAGAATCCGTTACAAAGATATCAAAGTCTTCATATGGGAAATTATCTGATACTGAGACAAATGCTCTAGTAGTGTCATCAAATATATAATTGAGATACTGTTTATCACTATCTTTCCATGCAGCTTTTGCAGCATTTAATAACATTAATAAAGCTTGTTTCTTTACTTGGTTATGCATCCAGAATAAAGGTTCAGTAATATGAGCAGATTGTATTACAGATCTTTCTACATTACCTACTAATTCTGTACTAGAGATAGCACCTTGTCTTTGAGGAGTTACCCCAGACAACTCTGAAGCCATAGCTTCAATCTTATCAAGTAACTGTATATACTGAGCTATGACATTACCCATAGTAAGATCCCAAGTAGAAAATCCATTCCAACTTGAAGGTCTACCACCTTCCCTACCAGGTATATCCCAACCTTCATCATATGGGTTAATAAATGCAACACCTAATGCACTTAAATAATGTAACCATTTTGAAGTATCAATACCTAACCCTTTAGGTATCTGTGTAACATCTACTACAGGTACTTTACCTTTATCTCTAGCCATAGCTAGTTCTAATCGATAAAATGTAGTAATGTATAAATACTGTAATGGTTTCATTATACTAACTAATGATTTTGGTACACTATTAGTATTACTGTAAACTACCCCAGTATACGGTAACCTCTGTGAATTAAGATTGTTACTAGTAATATATTGATACTCTATTGGTTGAATACCAAAGTAAATGTCATCATCTGCTCTATATCCTTCCCATACTTCTACAATCCAATCCCATTCTACTGTTTCGTTTTCAAGTGGTTTGTAGTATTCATCCACTACAATTTCTTCAGGCAAACCTGTTTCAGGGTTAATAGTTGTTAAGAAACCTATTTTCTTAAAGGATTTCCAACACACATGATAAACTACTACATCTTCAGCATCACCATAAGGGTTGTGATCAGGTAGTTTACTGTAAATTTTAGTATCTATATGGTTCCAGTCATCAACCATATTCTTATCACCTAACCAGTTTTTACCACTCTTACCGTACTGATCGAATTTCTCCAGTAATTTGTTAAGTTGTTTTTCATCCATTTTATCATAAAACTCATCATATACCTGAGTATATGACATAATCATTTTATTACAACACATAGGTGCTTCATGAATGAATTCTATACCATCACAATCATCATACCAGAAACCTTTTGGGTTAACTCTATTTAAACAAGGTTCTCCATTCCTAATGCCTACATAAAGAACTTCTTCCCCAGCAATAAGTGCATCTTTCCATGTCTTTACAAACTCATGGTCTATATTCAAAGAGTTCTTCAAGTAGTTTAAACTGTGATAAGCAGTTAATTCAGCAACATCCTTATAATCCTTAGTAAGGTATTCTTGTATTTGTTCTGGAGTCTGTATTTCCCCAGATTGTAAGGCTTCTTCATATCTTGCTTGTCCTTCAGGGCTCATCTTAGCCATGATTGCTGCTTGTACATAATCTAAAAGCATTTGCTTAGCTTTTTCTTGCATTTCACTTGCAGCAGCATCGCTAGTACGGCATACCTTAAAATTGAAAGGCCGTTTAGTTTCTTCACCAATAAGTAAATCAATCTTAGGTCTGATAATGTTATAATCCTGTGCCATTGCTGGGAAACCATCATCTTGGTTAAAAGGGTTAGTAACATATTTCAAATCCTTTTCACTATAGACACTATTGTATAAATCATAATAAGTCTGCATTTCTTCTTCTGAAGGTACTGTATCAGAATTAGTTATTTGTGATTGACCTATAATGTAATCCACACAACATTCTCGCCATTCATCAGTCTTCTTGTTATAAGGTATTTTCTGTATAGGAAAGCTATTTACTGTGCGTTCCATATTTAAAATGAAAATGTTAATATATTTGAATCAAATAATTTATTTGTAGAATCAGAAGTGTCTTGTTCAAACCATTTATCTGTAAATATAGGTAAATCAAACAATCTTTGGTTCCTCTCTACTTCTTGTTTTTGCTTTACTTGAGATGTATACAATTGTTCCCTGTATATCATTAATTGAATCATTGCCATTACTCTATCGAAATTACCTTTATCATTATACATTATCAATTCCTGTAGTAACGGCTCGGATAGTATAGACTCAAGTCTCATATGACCAGGTTCTGTTTCTTCTTCTAGCCACTCCTTAATTTTACCTTCACCCCAAAGCTTTATTTCTTTATTCATATGACAACCTTTACGTCTATTTACTTTGGAGTCTCTTACTATATCCTTGATAATATCTGGTTGATCAGCTAGTAAGTAATCACAGTGCTTATTATTAAAGTAAGCGAATATACCAGTGTTTTGGTTTTCTACCATAGCCCTAGCATTATAATACATTAATAGTTTACGTACATTATCGTAGAATTCTTCTGCTGTTTTTGGTCTACCAGTATATTCTGCTACTAATATGTCACTGTACGATTCAAAGTTCTGTATACGCTTGTATATAAATATAGAACCTAATGAGTTAGTACCGGATTGATCTTGATCATATGGGTCTAAACCTGCTATATATAAGCCTATGGGAGGATCAGGGCAAGGGTGTTCCCATATTACTATAGAACCTGTAGGATCTGCCATCTTTGGTAGAGGATATTCTGTAATATCACCTGTCTTTTTGATTACCCATTTAGGCACACCCTGTTCCCATACTAAATCACCAACTTGCTTGTGATTTTGTAATTTACGATTAGTTCTTATCCTAGCTAATTGTTTTTGTAATTCTCGTTTAGGGAATATATTACCAGATAGTTCAGTAAAGGCTTCAGCAGGTGTTTCTGCATGTTCTGCAGTATATCTATCTACTTGTTGAGAGTCTTTAGCACTCTTTAATTCCTTAGCTCTTAGGTTAAGTATATATTCCCTAGCTTTATCATGAAGAGTATTACCATCCTTATCCATGTATAAGCGATTACCATTCGAATCACGTACGTCTAGGTTAGTATGTTGAGGTACAAAGAAACCACATTTCTTACCACCAACTGCACCTTCATCCCATATGTTATTAAAACCAATACAGTTAAATGCTTCAGGGTCGTAAAAGGCTTCCCTTAAACCTGCTACATTATCCCCCTCGTCACCACCTGTACCAAACAAAAGCATTAGACCAAAGGCAACACCATCTTGTTCTACTGATGGTCTAGCAATTTCCCATGCAGCTTTTAATTCTTTGAATGAACCACCTTCTTCCCACACAATTAATTTAGCAGCTTTACCACGAACAGCATTAGGATTATCTTTAACAGATACACCCATTATTTCAGATTTGTAACCCATTTCTACTTTGTTACCAAATTCATCAGTAACAAGCATAGATGCCCTTTTACGCATAGCTGTATTAGCTACTTGCCTTTTCTTACCCCATGCAGTATTAGCATCAATGAAATCCATATAATCCCAAGCTTTGGTTAAGTTACCATCTTCAGTAAGATATTGCTTATTTGATGCATATACATAAGACTTTGAATTAGGGATAAGAAAGAAGTTCCGACACAACATAGAAGCAGTTTTATACGAATAACCTTTACGTCTTGCTTTCGTGAGTACCATATGTTTACCTTGATTCTCTGCTTCCTCTACAGCTTGAAAGAAGTAATAGTCATAATCATAGAAATCAGGGAATGCAGCTTGTCTAATCTTCTTAGTTTCACCATTAACCGTAGTATAAACAAGTCTTTGAATAGGACAATAGTTTAAATAGAAATAGTTATACCCAGTAATGTAATCACCATCCTCTGCAGTATAACCATTAACACATCTATCTACTTCTTGGTCCCAGAAATTGTAATATTCAGTAGTAGCTTTCGGGTAAGCACAATAAGACCCCGACGCTAAATAAGTCAACGCCGGGGTTCTAAACTTGTCACTATTCTTGATTTTCTTACTGAAATCAATCATATTATTAATGATTAAACAATTTCTTTATACTTCTCCAAATTCTCTTATAGAGAGGCATTGTAGTTTGTTTCAATTTTTCTACTGCTGCCTTCTCTGCAGCTTCCTGCTCCATTAGAGCAACTTCTATATCTTTAAGGACTTCATAGTCATATGCAGGTCCCATATTAACAATCGTATCATACTGATTGTATTTAACTTTAACTGATTTTGCCTTACTAGTAGTTTTAGTAGCTTTCTTTTCCTTAGTCATAGTTATTATATTTTGTGCGTTTAACGCGTAGTTAGTTTATTTTGTTTCAAAATGTATTACTTACCGTACAGCTTGTCTATTTGATAGTTCATATGGGTTAACTTCTGCACCCCCACGAATCCTATTATTAGCTAATTCTTCTGATCTTACTGCGGATTCTAATGCATCTAAAGATTTAATAGTATTACCAAGTTTTTCCATACCTGCTAGGATTAATTGAACTTTCTTATCATCTAGTTCATCTTGTAGTGACTCTGCATAATATCTAGATACACTATCTAATTTTAACCTAGCATTCTTAAGTAAGCCTAAGATAAGAGTTTCATTGAAACTAATGTAAGCTTGTTCTGCTTCTATTACCTCTACTGGTAATTTATAGTTAGCGTCATCAAAAAGCTCTTTCTTAAGTCTTGGTTCTATATCTTCAGGAGACATACTTTTTACATAAGGACTATCGTATTTATTTTTTAGTACAATATAGGTAATGTATTTAGTAGCCATTTCTTTATCTGCCTTATCGGCATCCCATACCTTTTTAAAGGCCGGGATACCTAGGGCATCATTATGTATAACTACTTTTCCTGCAAGAATATCAAATAGTTTCATTAGTTCGGACAGCAATCACAACAAACTTTTTCACAATCACCGCAATCACGTACTTTTCGATAATTATGTCTCATTTCTTTTAATTCTGCGAATCTATTAATAGCAGAGGCACAAGGTACAATTACAATTTCAGGAGCTTTATCTTTTTCCGTAGTATACATTTTGAACAATATACTAGGTTCGGTGATTTCATATTTTTGACCCTCATAATGTAATTCTCCGGCTTCAGGTAAAATATAATAATAATCTATTATATCGTATCTCTCAAAAGGATCCCGAATATTTCCAATAGAACCATCCGTACTGCTTAACAAATTATTGTATTTTAAACTGTAAATCATATTAATCAAATTTTAAGTATCTTAATTTATAATGTCTATTTAAAGCATCAACAGCTTCTTGTTTAGTGTAAAACATATTTACATACTCTGGATTACGATTGTAATTATTTATTATCTCCTTCAGCTGCTCCGCTATCTCGTCCTGATTCCTGTGTCTCATTTTCTGCTGTATTATCTGATGAACCAAAACCATTTTCTCCTCTATCACTTTCAGCTAATTCTTCAGCTAGAGTAGGTTCGATAGTAGGGTAAGGCATAATGATCAACTGTGCAACCTTTTCACCGGGTTGATAAATAGTAGGTAATGCATCTGTAGTAAGTTTAAACTTACACATAATTTCACCTCTGTAACCAGCATCTACTACACCTACACAGTTACACAATGATAACGATCTCTGAGATACAGATGATCTCATAAAGATAAAACCTACATACCCTTCAGGAATCTCTACTGCTAAATCAGTATGGTATACTAGTACCATTTTACCACTCTTATCAAATTCCTGAGTAAACCTAGTAGCGGTTAGATCTAATCCAGCATCATTCGGATTAGCATAAGTAGGTAATACTGCATCTTGTGTTAATTTCTTAAACTTTACTTCCATGTTATTTTCTTACTATATTATTTCCTAATATTATTTCTGTCATCTGCGCTGCTAAATTAGCAACATAATCTTCAGCAAATTGACTACGATTCGTGTCCTGTAGTATCTGTTTCAGATACAGTAGAATCACTTGTTGATTCAATAGTATCTGATCCAGTTTCTCTTCTATGTTTGTTTCTTTCATATTCAATTTCCTCTACAGCATTCTTGAGAAAGTTTATTAGTTCTCGTCTAAGCAAGTTAGATCTTAATACTGGATCACCTTTGTATTGCGCTTCTAATGTATATACAAATCTACCATCTCTATCTTTATTCTCTTCTGCTTTATCATCATAATTAAAGATTTCTCTATAATAGATCTTGATATTGTCAAGAGAACATTTCTTAATAGCTTTGTTGATTTGCTTATCAGTGAACATATACTTTTGTTCTTTACTAGAGATAGCGTCACAATCAGCTTTGATAATCTCATTATAGGCATCCATTACTTCCCAAAAGTCGTCTATTAATTTCTGCTTACGAGCTGCTTCAGGAGCAATATCTCCTTCACGGTGTTTACTTATCCAAAGTAAAGCAATAGCATTCCAGGCTACTTGTGCTAGATGTCTACATCCTGTTTCTTCATCAAAGATTTCACTTTCAGCAGCATATAAGTGTCTAAGTAATGCACCTTTATATCTTTCATAACCGTTTTCTAGATTCTGCCAAGTATTATCATCATACTTCTTAGCACCCTCTGTATATACTCTGGCTATGTCTTCAAGACAGTCTAATGGCATTAATTCCCATCTTGTTTTATCGTCTTTACGATCGTTCTTCGTATCCATCTGGTTTAGGCATTTTTTGTATTCGTATTGCATCTATTTCAGTCTTATTCTCTAGTATAGCTTTACATATTCTGTGATAACCATCACATATTCTACCATAACTATCTAATATAATTGGATATTTTGTATCTGCTTTTTGTATTCGTAAAGAATGAAATATAAAATCATCTAAACATTCAATATCCCAAGGTAAGTGTGATAGATCTATGCCAACTAAAGGTAATTTAAATACAGGATATTTCTGCTCTTTACAATAAGTAATAAGTGTTGACGCATTCCATATTTTACCCTCACATATATATCTATTCTCTGTGATTCCAGAGTCTTCAAATATTACTCTTGGGTTCTTGTCTTTCTTTGCTAGCATATTTCTTTTTTAGTTTTATTTTAAAAAGATAACCAAACATAATAGACTTTGTATCATCATTACTTGCTATTACGTTAGAAGCAAACTTGAAAGGATGATTACATATTACTTCTATTACTTGATATGGTATGTTATATTTATTAGCTAATTGAGTATATATGCTAGTTCTTTTTTGAGAAGTCATATACTACTTTGTATTCTTTATTCTGGAGTAAATCATCAAAGGTTGATGATGTATCAATAGAACCTGGTCTAATAGTATTAACAATTATCTTTAAAGTATCAAGTGCTGTGTTATCAGCATATACTTTAATGCTTTGTAACTTCTTTGCTTCTTGTTTAGTGTAGTCCACTATAGGTTCTAATGCTAATGTATTCTCCTCACTTAAAGGGTTAGCCAGAGTAATAGGATAATATAAAATTGTTTCTGTCTTTATTATTATTCCTCTATTGTAGTCTAGTTTCTTACCAAGAAGTTTATTAAACCACATTTTAATCTTAGAATAATCTTGCCACAGAATTATAGTACCTGGCTTAAATGTTATTATTTCCATGTATTCTAATTATGATTGTTACTTGAACTCTGTCTCCGATGATCTCTGGTATTAGAGCTTTATTAACACTTAATTCATCTTCGGCAGGACCTGCAATTAGAATTCCTTTTTCTTTGAAAGCTTTAATGTACCGACTTAGATTATCCTTAGTAATACCTAATGTTTGAATTATATGCTTTCTATTCTGTCTATTAGCTATATTCTTATGTTCATTAGGTAGTTTATTATAATTAATGTCTAATCTAATTAACTCAGCCATTAATTCTAGTTCCCTGTCTGTAAGCCGAAGTATGCCATTAAGTGATGTTAAGAACTCTGTAATAAGATCATCCTTATTTACAGTCTTAACTAATTTATTCATTGTCTTCCTTATCTACATCTAAAATCTGCTGAATAGCATTAATAAGTTTCAACAGATTTTGGTTTACTGTTTCAGATTCTAACTTCAAACAAGGTTGAATCTTACCTTCTTCAAAATCCTTTCTTACTTTATCCAGATTACCTTCATATTTGGTTTTGCAATCATTGATAAAAGCTTCCAATGCAATCAACTTCAGTTCAGCAATAGTAGGTAATGTTTCTTCTTCTACTTCAGCAACTTCTGAACCATACGATTCCAAATTGCCACCTTTTACTAATGCGTCAACATATTCTTCGTTAATAGACATAAAACGAGAATTAGTACCTTTCTTTGTAGTTTTAGTGTCTTCCATTACAAATTCTCTATCATCAGAGTCGAAATTAAAGATATCACCAATCTTTGCACAACCAAAAGGTTTAATTACTTTATAAGCTACGTTCATATTATTTACTTATTTGTTTAACCATTAATTCTACCCACTTGTTAATATCAAACTTTGTATCACCTTCCTTAATCACTGTATCACCGTCTGTAGTATACTGCTTTGGTTGATTCATGATCATATATGCATTCATTAAATCTTGTAAAGATACTGTTATTTTGTAAGCATTTGTTTTAGATGGAGAATGCATATCTTTAGGTATGCACAAATTGTATTGACCATTAGGTAGTTTTTCTATCCATTCTGATAGACCACTCATGTTAATGAGGTTATCTATCAAGCTATTATTTTCAATGTTCATGATTATATAACGCGTATGATTTATTTTTGTTGTAATTTTTATGCAATAAAAAAGCCCCTAATTTCTTAGGAGCTAATTTATAAAAATGAAAAAAGCCTATTTGTTTTTACTAATGAAAGCTACCACATTGTATGGATTTACTAATTGACTATCTTTAAAGAGATCAAAATGTGCAGCAGCTTTAGAAGGATATGCTACAATATCACCTACTTCAGGATGATTCTCTTTATCTTGCCATTCATAATTTGAAGGGATTGCTAATACTATACCCTTTCTAAAAGTAGTAGGTACTTTCTTTACTTCTGTTTTAGTATCATACTTGTCAATACCATCTACATCTTTCTTACCAGTTGGTACTGGTTCTGAGATCTCTTTCTCAATATATTCCTCAGGTAACGGTTTAACTAAAATGTCCCGAGTAAACGAATACTCTACTTTTTCTAGTACCTGATCTAGTAATATATTATCTTTATTCTCTGCCATAATCCTTATTTTTGCTGTTAAAACGCGTTATAATGCAAATTGTTCCTTTTAAAAGTTACTATATTTTAGTATATTTCCTCCAGTACAACAGATATTTAGTGCTAACTGTGGACAGTGTTCCCTATCTTCAAATGCACAATTATCGCAACTACCACTATTTTGTGGGTGTATTATATATTCTATACCGTCAATAGTAACAAAACCTTTTAAGATAGCCTCTTTAGCTTCTGGTTCTCCCATATTAGTCATAATATTCAAATTCATCATCTGAGTATAAATCCTCAAACTCATCATAAAAATAGAAATCTTCCATATACTATTACTTTAGATATTATTAGTATAATCCAGAGTAAGGAGTAATGGTTGATATTACTTACTATCTCTATATATACTCTCCCATCTCTCTACTCTAGACATAGAGAGTAACGAATTATATACTAATTTTGTTCTATTTCTATTAAATATTTGTGCAAGATTTCACCTCTATTATCTCCCTTATTAGCATATTTTACTACTTTATACTTAGCATTTCTGCCAATAATAGGCCAATATTCTGTTGTATAATACTCTTCTATTACTTCTTTTTCTCTATTTGATTTACAATTTTTTAACATCTTTTAAATATATTTAACTATTATATAAAACTCATACTATCATGAGTACCATTTGTGTTCTTACAAAAGAGTTCACAGCCTGTCATATATTCTGATATAAGCTCCCCTGGTGTATCTGTTTCTTCTATATAAATCTCTAAGATATCACCATTTTCATATACTTTTTGATATGTTTTATAGATCCAATCTCCTACTTTATTATCTTTTACTTTGATAAAACCGTGCTGTTCTAACCACTCTGAACGTGTCATTTTAACATTATTTAACTATTTTTAACTTTCTAATTCTGGCATATTATCTATTATAAACAAAATGTCTAATGTACCACCCATATAATCTGAGTAGTTTATAGCATATAATTGCCCGTTTTTATCCTTATATATACCTTCCCAGCCTAGGCTACCCTTACTTTTACCTAAGTACTTTAGATCATATTCCTTTATTAACTGTGTAAAATAACCAGTAGCTATCATATTATATGTCATAATTTTTAGTTTTTAGCTAAAACGTATATATAAAAATTTTGTTAAAAATATGTAAAAAAATATAAAAATTGAGAAGAAATTTGAGCGTAAGAACTAGTATATAATTGCCCTCCCCCTATCATAAGTGAAAGGAAAGTCCCCCGGGGGTTCTCAATGCATCAAGCTGTGTTTTGGGCCTGTTAGTTGCTTTAATAATGCATCAAATTGATTAACTTATTCATTTATTGTGATTATTAACGTTCAGCCACAGCGGAAGGCGGTTGTGGTGTAGCATTACTACTGAAGGGTAGACAGCCGAGAAGAAAGATGAAGTGCGCAATTATGGAGTTGGAAGCAAAACAAGCAAGTAATGGTAACTGGTATGTGAACATCACAGCACAGCCAGAGAATGATCCATTTGCTGAAGAGTTACACTACCGTATGTGGTGTAGTGAAGCGTTAGCTGAGAAGCTAACAGCTAAGAGACCAGCGTCTATCGAACTAAGACGTGTGAGCGTCAAGGTTGAGCAGTTCCAACGGGTTGATGATGACGGTACAAACAAGCCACAAGTGTTCAACAACTTGTCGGTAGTGGTACGTCAGTTCCAGAATGCAGACGTAGATGACCCAACAGTCATGGCTGAGAAGCTGCGTTCGTCTCTGTTGAAGGACGGTAAGATCTGTGACGTTCAGACAGATGACTTTGACGGTACCGCTGGTGACATTCCTGAGTGAGAGTAAGGGCTTCGGCCCTTTCTCTTTTCTTTTTTCTATGCATCAAGTCCTTTTCCCTCTTAGCAGATTGTGAGGAGTATATTATAAAGTGTATATTTCTCATCATATTTATATTTATTTATATTCTTATGCCTAAACCGGTGATATTAGCCAGTATCATCAATTTAAGTAAGAGTGTAGGCTAGTAGAGAACGGCATCTCTACGAAATCAGTAGCTATTGGTTAAACCTCTTTAGAAAAGGACTACTGAGCTATTATCCTTTGATAGCAAAGCTTGATACTGAGTGACTCTCAGTTGCATGTCGTAAAGACCAGGTAGGTGGTATAGTCAACTGCATCTAGACTACCTGGTTTACTTTTGATTATTAATCAATAAAATTATATATTATGTTAGCAGTAGTAAGATGCTATAAGCACATAACTCCGGTAATTGTTACAGTATTTGAAAAAAACGATGAACAAACTCAGAAAGATGCTCTAGAAATGGCTACTATCTTAAGTAGAAGAGACAACTGTGAGTATAGAGTAATGGTAGAGTGTTGGGTTGCGTTTGGGAATTCAGCAAAATAAGCTATGAGAGCATTAATAATAGCTGCAATCCCTATTGTCTTTGCGATATTGTGCTATATACTGTGTGTATTATCACAGTATATAGACTATCGTAAGAGACGATTACATGGTGAGAAGTACAAGGAGTTCTGTGAACGTGTGTATACACGCTATTTATAAGGTGTTGGCTTTGCCTTCACCTTATTTACTTTCTTTTAATGCACCAAGTTAATTACCCTTTTAGCATATTGTGCGAGATATAGTATACTTATAGTCGTATAAGAGTATGAGAGTATGAGAAGGTGAGAAGTGAATACTTCCCTCCTTCCACCTTTTTCACATATTTCTCTTATTACTCTTTACGCCTATATATAATATATAGCGTATTATAAATAATTAAACAATTAAACAACTAAATTATCAAAATTATGAAGTGTGACATTTTAGCTCATGAATTTAACACAGCTGAGAACGGTAATAGATACTGTAAGCTGGAAGTACGTCAATCTGGTGACGAATTCGGTAAAACATTCAATTATGTAATGTTTGTTACTGAAGCAATGGAAGAAGCTTTAGAGGCTAAATTCCCGAAGTTCATATACCTACAAGAGGTACGTGTAAAAATGCCTAAACCCTTTTATAGAGTATGGGAGACTGATGGACCTGGACATTCTCAGGGAGAGTTCGTTACTCGGCCTAACAGAGAAGATCCTGATAATCCTATTATGATTGTATTTGAGGATATCAAAGTTATTATCAGAACTATGCCTGATGGTACACCTGCAAGAGGTGAAGATGCGCAGAAATTAGCTGAATCAAGCTATTATAGAGGTATTAGTATGAATACTATTGTACCTATAGATGCGTATGATGATGGTGATAATGATAATAATATTGGTGCTACAAATACAGGAGCTGATCCATTTGCTGGGGCATCTACAGCTGGTGATGGTGATATACCTGAAACCGCTACAGATCCAGCAGAACAACCTACGCAACAACCCGCTGGTAGACCAACTGGTAGACCAACTGGTAGACCTGGCGTAACAATTAGACGTTAATAATCATGAGAATAGCTGGTCTTAGTGATCAGCTGTTCTTTTTTTCAATTTACAAACGATAATCTGTATATTGTAATATGAGACAGTTAAATTCATTAGAAGAAAATGCTTTGAAGATTTCAAAATACTCTACAATAGCATTTGTTATATTCTTCTTTTTCTTTATAGGCTTTGTTGCAGAGTCTGTACGCCCTTTATACATATTGGGTGGACTAATACTTATAGTATGGAAATACATAGCATATGTTGCTATAAAAGATCTATTACATATTAATTAGTTATGAGTAAGAAGAAATATCACAAGCAAAATTGCAATAGCTCAGTACGTGCTGTTGTACATTTAGGTAATGAAATTATTTCATTAATAGGGACACATGCCTTTGAATGGTCTATTGTAAAACAGACTAAGAATAAGGTAAACATTCTCACATTCTCTAATAGAGAACTGGCTGTTAAAGATTTTGAAAAATACAAGAACTTAGAGCATGAGAGCGGAAAGAGGTAGTTTAATTCAGCAACTAATAGGCAGAAAAATAACTATTATAAGCTGTAATTTAGTCGGTACAGTTATATATGCAGAGATTGCTAAACAGAGTAGATCTGTAAATATACTATTAAGAGTTAAAAGACTTGATAAATTGTCCTATAAGAGCATTACAGAAGATAAAGAGATATCTCTTAGTCTTACAGGCTTATTAAAGGATGTCAGGTTACATGCCTTAATATAACTTTTATTGAACTAATTATTCATTAAAAGACATAGTCTTATAGAAAGACAATATCCGAATTAACTTGTTGAATATGTAAATTATAGACTCTATCTCGGATGACATGTGAATGGACTAGAGATTATCTTAACCAGAGTAAGATTTGCTTGACGGCATTATATCATTACTCTGGTTATTTTAAACTAATTAACATGAAAAAGTATCACAGACTACGATTACTCAGTAATATTACTGAAGCAATTGAAATGACATTGTTCATACTATGGGGATTATCAATATTATTTATTGAATCATTCATAGGTCTTCTTATCTATTATATGGTAGGTATCATACCTATCTTATTTATTTGGCGGAAACATATAGTTAAAAAGCATTTAAAAAAGAAAGTATATGCTACTATTTGTATTTTTAACAGGTTGCTTATTGATAGTATATCTGTACTACGTGCTCGTAACAAGAGCAAAAAAGAGGAAAAAGCTTTTAAACAAAGTTCATAGAGTGTTAAATATGTTATATACCTCTAAGAACGGTATTGAAAATACTGAAGATCTCTCTAACATACGTTTTTATATTAATAGATTAGGTTGTATTAATCTAATTGAAGCTGATATATTTGATTCAGAAAGACTTGCAAATTACTATCAAGAGTATATGGAAGCTCTAAAAGAATATGAAAGTATTTCTACAGTAAAAAGAATAGCATTAGCTCATGCTCGATATTGTATTAGTAAATTAGAAGAATACGAGAGAACTCTTAATTGATATAATATGGAAAGGAATAAGAACTTCGCACATTTTCTACAACAGATGGGTTATATTCCTTATGAATTAGATATGAAAGTTCAGAAATTCTTTAATGTTAAAGATCCTGATTTCATTAGTTCATATGGACCTGTAAACATAGAGTTTTTTCCATCTTGGTTAGGGCCAGAGATACCGCTTAATACGGTAGTAAACAGGAGTGAAAACTTCTGTTACGGATTGCATGAACATGGACATGGTCCTTGTTTAATCTATCCACGACCATATGTACTATGGACAAATGATTTAAATGAATTAAGAGCTACTAAAATATACCCAGATATAATTATGGATCGTATAATCTCTAAGTACACGTGTGAAGAGATATACAATGCCATAAAACAGAACAATATACTGATTGTCTGACATCATGGGTAATTAGAAGTAAATGTAGTTTAAACACTATTGTAGTGTAAGGAAAAACAAGTAATTTCTAGAGTTATATTACTTATAAGAGTTCGAATCTCTTCATTTACTTTTTTAGATCATTTTAAATAATACAATATGCTAAGATTAACAACTATTCAGAAGTTACCGTGGACGAAACTATTCTCGGTAGCAAATTTGTTTATACGCTATTTGGGTCTTACTAAGTATGACGCATTTCGGTTAGCGTATAGTTGTGTGTGTGGTCATAATATCCTTATTCAGGGACCACAAAGAACCAATTTCTATTTATTGCATAATAAACTATCTAACATCAATTTTCGAGTATATCTTGAACATGTTGATGGTTTATCTATGCAAATAGATAGAAAATACTACGAACCTGTGAGAATGGGTTTAGAGAGAAAAGGTAAACCAAATCTTTGGGAAAGCAAACTCAAAGAGGTACTGATTTTTAGAACTATTTAACTTAGATAAGAGTAGAAATGAAAATAAAACTTTTATTTAATTACAAGAATTTAAATCAAAAACTTCACCAAATAAAACTTCTACAAACATTGTTTGCTTTAAGTTTAAAGGAAGCTAAATATGCTGTAGATTGTGGAGAACTTATCCTACAAGAATGTGATAAAAACTTAGTTGAAATAATTAGAAGTAATTCTGATGCCAATATTGAAGTAGTAATACTTTCTTCACAAGAAACAGAAAAGGCATTTCAGTTAACAATTTATTCACGTTTACAGAATTTATTTCCTCAGGATAAGTCAGAATGTGTGCTTATAAGTAAAGAAGAGTATAATCTTTTAACTAAATACAAAGGATTATACTTAGATATAATTGGTACTCTCAACAATGTTGTAAAGCAATTTTCAAATTCTTAGTTTTATACCTTTACTCAGTTATTAATTAATAATTTATCAAAAATGGAAAATCAAAGTTCTGGAGCCTTTAAAGGCTTTGTCGCAGTAATTTTATTGCTGCTTGGAGTATGTGCCGGCATTTGCACATACAAGTACGTGAAGGGAGAAATCCCAAGCATTACACAATCCACTACGGAAGAGTTTATTAAATCCGAGATGGAAGCAGTGCCTACAGTGGAAGAAGCTATGCAAGAATGGAACGATCTCAAAGAGTCGTCTCGATGTTATGAGGTCTATAGTAACTTTCCACCTGAAATAATGCAGGCATTGTTCGAGAAATTGGGAACGCAAGAGCCTATAAAGAGGTATGTTCAAGAGTATGAACGTAATAGAGAATACTACATATCTCTGCAAATTGCGGAACAATTAAAGCATCAAGGACTTAATAATCCTGGAGTAGATGGAAAAAGGATAGAAGGAGTAGAAATAACTACTAAGTTAAAGAAAGAAAAGGAACCTGAGAAGGTACCAATTCCAGCAAAAGCTGCCAAGGATACAATAGTGTATCAATAACAGTTTGCAACTTCATTATTTCTTCAGTGGCTGTACTTGCATGTGAATGTAGGTGCAGTCGTCCTCAGAAAATGACAAACCTGTGGGGCGTAAGTAACTAAGTAGTAATACTATAATGTCAGTATGTAGTATTACACTGAAACTGACTGTTATGATCGTGCGGACGTAAAAATCAGGTAGATGATAAGAATTGTACTGACAATACAATTCTGCTGTATCTTAAAACAAGTTTTGATAGTCAAATTTTCCTAAACCAATCCTCGTTATTAGGTAAAATTTCTTTTTGTTTATGTATTGCTACAACAATACGCATCTGTTATGTATTTATTTTGCATTGTAGTTGTAGATACAATGCCGTCATCAACAATTTTAATAAAATCAAAAATGAAAGCAACAGTAAACGGGTTAGCAATGATTGTATTGCCTCCCAACATTTCTGTAGAAGAAGCAGAGGTTTTATTCTCTGAAGTACTTAAAAAATTGCGTTCAGAATCTGCTAAGATTTCTGTTATTAACGCTAACAATGAAGCATTTGCAAGTATTTTTAATGCTAATGACTTATTCAAGCCAAGTGAAGCTCGAGTACTACTTGCAGATAACTTGTTAGTAAAGTTTGCGCAATTTGTTAATGATCCTATCTCTTTTGCAACGGCATTTGTCAGTGAGTACTACGGTCCTCGTGATGAAATCAATCACGCTGTAGTAACAGATATTGCCAGTATTGAAGAAGGTTCCGCTGATTGGGCTTTATTCGAGAGAAAGAGATTAACATTTCTTATCTATCAATGTCGTAACATTCTCAATAATCAACGATAATGGGAAAAACGAAGAAAGATGGTAGAGAACAAAAGGCTATGCATAGAAAAGATTCTATGCATAAGCCTAAAATGACTCCTTACAAAAGAGAGTCAAAGAGTAAAAGAATATACGAGAAGTAACTCGCCAGTTATAACTCTATTTTATAACTCTAAAGTTAACGCTTATGAGTACGGTGGTTATCCCCAAGCATGTTAAACCTAACGCCCTAAACTCATTAAAATGTATATGAAGATGTATACTACGAGTTGTGTATTTATATACAAATGACATAGTAAAAGTTCTATGTTAATTATAAGAAGGAAAGGAGGTAAGATAGGAATAAGGAATAAGAATACTATCTCATGCTTTTTACTTTAGAAATTTATTATTTTATGTTAGAAAGAATAGAAATTAAAAAACTTGTAAAACAAGCTGTTTCAAGAGATCCACCATTAAACTGGTATCTCTATCATATGTGCATATATGGTCGTTTTATATCAAAATTAACTGATTATGTTAGCAGTTTTTGTCTTCGTACAGCGAGAAGTTATGAAACATTAATTAATAATATAATTAGTGGTTATGATCCAGTTAATTTTGTATTAGATGATCATAAATATGAACGTAGATCAATATTTGAAGGTATTTATTATTACTAATTATTAACATTTAAAACATTATCAAAATGGAAGAAAAAGACATCCTTTCGCAGATCAAAGAAGGTAGAACAGTGAGCAAGTCTATGGTTGAAGAAGTAAACAAGGATATCCTCAAAAACAAAGAGGATGCTTTGAAAAGAGAACTTGCAACAGCGCTGGTTGACAGCGAGTATAATGTTTCATACAGCAAACTGAAGCTGAAACGTGCTCGTGCATTTGAGGAAGTAGAACGCACTCACATTCAGGAAACCGGTGCAAATCGGGAATCTCTCATGGTAGGTGGTCTAACTCCGGAAGAGTATAACAAAAAACAGAAGGAAGTTGACAAGAAGCGCGAAGAAGAGCTTCTCAAGGTAAAACAAGAGTACAATGTCTATCTTCGTCAGCTGAATGATCAGAATCCGGACATTTCCTGGGATACTCGAAAGAATAGTTTTAATAACTAATCTACAATCCAGTACTAAAGTGTCTATGTACTAATAGTATGTGTAATGTGAATCTTGAGTAGCATTACAGAGAGGAATAAACCTCTCTACTCAAATCCCTTGTGGTAGTAGTAGGATCTATGAGCGTATCAAAGACGGCAAGTATGTGTGCCTTAGTGCCAGCTTTTGCTACATACTTTCTATCAAAGATTTCAAATTGAAAACAGTATATGCTTTATGCTAGATTCTATGAGTATATCTTGTATTTTGTTTAGCATTCAATAAGTCCCAGGCATGGGCAAGGAATCAATAACACTATTACAAATATACTCTTTATAGAATCAATACTATTAGTAAATTCTTAGAGAGTAAGGAGAGTGATCTCCTTACTTTCACTATATTCACAGTATAAGAACTGTATTGTGTCTCATTAGGCTTATTAATCATTGTTAGGACGAGGGTTCGACTCCCTCCAGCTCCACGCTTACAAGAGCTACAAGGAAAACAAAACTAGGATTTTTGATCGTGTTGACCGTGCGCCAAGTTTTTAAATTTTAGAACGGTCAAAAAGGGGCTGCATGGATTTGACTAGCAATTAGAGAGATAAGATAGGTTCATTGTGTGTTTAAATGGCAACACTATGTTTGTCACAGACTATACTGGCTTAGTAGCTGCGTAAAGTCTGCGTGCTAACTACGAAAGTGAGGGAGATAATATAGTTCAATGGTAGAATGATGCTTATGCATAGATCTGGGTTCAAATCCCAGTATTATCACATTAAAGTTCTGTTAATATGAATAAGGAAGGTATAACGTACAGTAGTTATCTACAGTATGTAGAAGAGAATTTACCGCTATCTTGGCGAAAAGTATCTCAGAAGCATAACGTAGAAAAGCAATTGATTGAAGCAATCGCAAAGTATTGCTATGAACACCTCTTAAAAGGTTGTGAACTATATTATCATCTTCATGAAAATGAATTGATATGTAGTGCTGACTTTAGTAGAGAATCTCAAGGAATAGATTGGTGGATGGATTTAAGCTCAGAAGCCAGTATGTTAGAAAACAATGGTTGTATAGAAACATTCTGTGACAATGACAAAGAGTGAAAGCAAGTTTTATAATTACAATTTCAGTTATTTTGATACAGATCAAGGATTTGTATGTGCTGGAATAAGAGACAATGTTGTCGGTATGTATAACTTACTCATCTCAAAAGGTGCTAATGCAGTCAATAAAGATGTAGATTTGGTCAGAATTAGCAGTAGAAAGCCTATTGTTTTGTTCTGTTTCAATAGTAACACAAGCATTGGCAGTAAACTTGGTAGTGTACAGATAATGTCTCACCATTGGTGGAATTATTATCACAACAAAGCACACAGGCATTTGAGTAAAACAAAAATCCATACATATAACTTACCTTCGCAATGGAATAAAGTACTGATGGAAGGCTGCGTATGGAAGGAAGTAGAAGTATTAATACCAGAGTAATATGAAAGTAGGTAAAAGAATTTATTTCGAGAATCAAAATGAGAGAAAAGAGTTCATTGCATTACTAAAGGATGCTAAGGACTCTATAGAAGCTGCCAGAATTATAAGTAAAACTTATAACAAGGATATAACAGCTGCTATGGAAATCGCTGAAGTTTATTTTAATTATATCAGAAAGGACGGTAAAGATGAATGAATTGAAAGAAAGTGGAAGCTACTTAGTAGTCGTAGAAGGATGCGAAGTCATTGTAGTAATAGAAGGATGCGCACCTATGTTACGAATAACTCGTGCATTTAACTTATCTAAGTTCATAGAAGATGGAACAATGATCGACAGTAAAGAAGCCGTAGAGGCTATAAGTCAAAATCCTTCTAATTTCAATTTCAAACCATTGAATTTAACTGTTGAGCAATTCTCGTTGCAAGAGATTAAACAAGACAAATCATTAGCTTACACTAATAAAGAATACCAAAGATGGTTATCTATCTGCGGTAATATCGATGATAGTGTTCTAATCAGCAATATCATGCTTGAAAAAGGGTTTAGTCATGCACAAGCAAACTTAATAGTTGAACAGTTATGGAAGGACAAAAGAAACTCATTACAGCGGTAGATGAGCAAGACTTAAACAAATATTTGAGGAGTCGATTAGTAGAACCATATCTTCCAAAAGATTTAGTAGAAGATTGGTCTATATTTGGGTCTGTAGTATCAAATGTATACGGACCAAACGGTATATTACCGTCTGAATACAGAAACGACGATTTAAAACTGTGGCTATTACATAAGTTACAAGTAAAAGCGTTGTTAAAGTATGCTCAGTGGAAGATTTTCAGTAATATAGCTATGCTAAATAATAGAAGATCCACTGATAATGTATTAACAAGGATATTTGTATCTAAGTTAAACAATTTGGAACTGCCTAAAGTTTATAGTGATGAAATATTTGATAATTTTCATCTACAATATGTGGTACGCAAACCTGTTTTTGAAGACTATTTTGTTATCAAAGTATTAGGTTTACCATTTGGATATGAACGAAAGGAGTGTCCTTTTTAGATAGGTAGGGGTTCGACTCCCCTACTTATCACCACCATTTAGTTTATTAGCCTATGAAGAGAGAAGATGAAGACAATCTAATTAGGCAGGCTAAACTTGGCGATCAGAAAGCTTTTAGTACGCTCTATGACCGTCATAAGCCATTAATTCGATACATTATCTTTGATATTGTAAAGAATGATGATGTAGCAGATGATCTCTTATCTGTTACATTTACTAAGGCTTTCAGTCGTATAGACTCATATGTTAATCCTATTTCATTTGAGCTATGGTTGAAGAGTATTGCGGTCAATACCTCAATTGATTATATACGACATACTAAGAATGAGAAACAGAATCACTATATTGATTCTGAGGATAATTACATTCAGTTGCAAGATAGTGAATTGTCTGCAGAAGATATTATATCTAAGCGAGAATCTATTGATCAACTGAAAGTAGCTCTGAGTAGATTGAGGTTTAAGTACCGTAATATATTAGAATTACGGTACTTTAAAGGCCTCAGCTATGAACAACTCGCAAATGAATTAGCCGTGCCTATAGGAACTATAAAAAGTGACTTAAACAAGGCTAAAAAGAAATTACGAGAATTCTATAACAAACTTAATAACTAATATTTACAAACAATGGCAGAAGTAGCAATTATCGCAATTGTAGTCATCTTATTAGCCATCATTATTGGTAAGGCCAACCATAGTGATGCGTTAATTTGGAGATTACTATTCGTCTTTAGCCTTACTGTTTGCGTATCTGTAGGTCTTCTTTATATTCTGAATGAAAAGCCGAAACTTTCAGCTCAGACTATAGAGAAAGATAGTAAGATGATTATAGATGCAGACACGTCCCACACAGTAAACTTCAACCAGATTACAATGGAAGAAGCGTCTTGTGACACTGTGGGTCAGGACACTACATCTTATGATCATCTTACTCGGATACAGTGCATAAACATGATGCCAGCAATTGCAAAAGCAATAGCTGAGCACGCTATCTTTGATTCTTCATAGATGGTGAGATCTAAAGACATTACCGAGAATAAGAATTAGCTTAAAAGCGTAGTATTAACAATTTAAAAAGTATCAAACTTAAAATGGGAAAGAATAAAACAGCAGCAAAGAAAGCTGCACAAGAAAAAGCAGTAGAGACTAAGAAAGGCGAAACTAAAGCCAAAGTAGAAACAAAAGCAACAGAAGTAAAGGAAAAATCTACGATTAAGGTTGATCCGAAACCTGCTCCTACACCGGAACCAGCACCTAAAGCTGAAGAAAAACCCACTGAAGAAGGTGGTGTACAGGTTATTTCTCCTGTTGAACAGTCCTCTGCTCAGCTATCCGCAGAAGTATTCCAGAATGAGGATTTGCGGACGCTTTTGATGAAGGATGTGCTTACTCCAGAAACTACTATTGATGCAAATCACATGGTAGAACTGGCAAAAGTTGCAACCGAACGATTCAAAACGAAGGATCAGAAAGATCCGCGCGTGATCGCGACTAACGAAATGATTGACGATGTAACTGCGTATTGTCTTGCACTTGCAGGAATCAACATGCAGATTCATGGTAAAAAGCTTGGTTTATCTGTACCAGTAGAAGCTACTGCAAGTTTCGTACGAACTATGGGCTTCTTCGGTGTAGCTTTGCCTGAAGGTAAAGCAATCGAGGATCCTAAGAATCCTGGTCAGATGATCTTGCCTTTTGAAGCCTCTGAAGAAGCAGTGAAAACTGTAAAAGAAGAGATCAAGATTCAGAAGAGTAAACCTACAATGGATCCGTCATTGTGGAAGAGTGATGATGATGCTAAGAAAGCAGTTCGTTATATCATGTCTGACACCTTGACTAAGGATAATCGGTTCTTAGTTTCTATTTCAAAGGTAAGAATGTACAAGATGCTTACTTCGGCTAACGAAGACGAAAAGAAGATGTGGGAAAGCTCCAGCAATGCTGCTATCCTTGAAGTTATTTTCAACATCCTCGGCGATAGCAAGTCAACGTTGATGAATGCTATCGGTGGTCAGATTTATTCCGCAGCAGCAACTCGGAAGAATCCAGTCTTAAGCCATCTTGTAGCTAAGCGTAACTTCTCGCAGTTTAGTGACGAAGATATTCGTGATATCACGAAGGTATTCGTTAAATTTAAAGCTGCGGATACTTCTAAAGACCCTCTTGAAAACAACATTGCCTGGGTTGGCTTAACTCAAGGTAAGAAAGAGGATGCTTTGCTTTATCCGAAACGTCTCAGTGACTTCGATAAGAATGTGATGAATCGCATTGACAACTTATATCCGGACAAAGTTGGCGTGCCGTCTGATCCTGATTATCGTAGAAAAGCTTCAAACTTGATGATAACGATTATGAACCTGTATAAGGAGAATGATCTGCTTCCTCAGGTATCTGAAACTGATTACAAACAGGCTGTAGAAGATGCTGTTAAAGCAACTTCAGGTGAAACTGCTCCGAAAGAAGAACCCAAACCAGCCGAAGACAAAAAGGATAAAGGAGAAAAGAAATAACTCCTAAATCAAAAGGATGAGCCGTTTAACAGATTTTCTTTGGTGCGTATTGTTCGCTTTTGCAGCGGTTATTATTAGCATCAAATTGAGCCCACAAAGGGTAGAAGCTGTTGAGGTTAAACCTCATTACGAGCTTACAATTCCTAAGGTCGAGCCTAAGTCTTTTAACTTAGAGCTTGACCTCTCTAAGGGAACAGCGAGAGTAGAAAGTGACGCAGGAATCAGTAACGCTAACGTTACAGTAAATCACCCTGCACCACAAGTAATTAACAAACCTGCAAAGGTTAAAATTAAGAAAGTATATGAAACAAAAACTGAGGTGTTGTCGAAGGTCGTGATGTTTAAAATGCCTACCCCACGATTGATTCACACAACAACACCTGAGTATCCTACAAGGGTAGTGAAGTAATTAACATTGTGCTTACTGTAGAATGGCACCAGGGAAAACGAGTCTACCCCTGTAGTAAGAAGATAGATAGTGGTATTGTAGCTGATACACTTAAAAAGCAATAAAATCAGCGTATACAAATTACGATAAATCTGATCAATTTATGGTTTGTATAGACAAGTAATACAGAATACGAGAATATGATAACAGCTAACACTGTGATTCAAAAGGTAGTATAATAACTTGCTGTGGATTTATTACTTTATCCATGAAGAATCAGCAAGAAAATGGGTAACGGGTATAACCCATAAAGCTCGAGAACCGTCTGGTGGAGCGATTACAACACGGCACGTAGGTCAGCAGACACGAAGGCAAAGTATACAAATGGGGTATAAATCCTTAAGTAAGTAGAAATGGCAATTCTACTGAATCCCCAATAGAGTCTGTAGGTACTATCAAGTACGGCATCACAGAAGGACGAAAAGGGTTAATTATTGTTAGAATTCCAAACTAATGATAGCCGTTTAGACTGACTAACGTCTTCGATGGGTCCAAACTATCGTTAAAAATAGCTACTTCTAGTGTTCTACTCTACTGTTATTACTGCTTTGTATTACAGTAATAAAGATCTTGACAACATAACATATGGTATAGTTATGGATGAGTATGTGAAAGGAAGGATTCAAACCAAGAAAATTAATAATCGAAACTAAAAGCTGAGTGGCTATGATCCATACAAAGTTAAAGAGGTAACGGACTTTAATAGCGTATGACAGATTATCCGGAGCAGGTGCCAAACCTGTGCTTGAGAAAGCTTATTAGAATGTTCACTTAGCCTTGCAAACTAAGTTAAATAGTTCTTTTAAGGGGGTATTCCAGGTGCTAGGTCTAGATTATGTGGGAGAGATTACCACGTCTTTGCGAAATCAAGGATTAAGAAAGGTATAAGGTTTGAAGAACAGTGACCGAGTTTTGTGCTTACATTATTTAATGAGAGTTATGTCACTATAAGTCATGGAAACTAAGCACACAGTGGTAAAAGTACTGAGAACTACTACCAAACAACAGAGGTGCAGTAGCGATGCACGTTGTACGCAATAAAAAAGGAATCCTACCGCCTGCGGTGTTTTAAAGGTGTAGGTAAGTTTAGTTAAAGCTTTCTTTAATAGATATAACGAAAGTGGGGCTAATGTATAGTCAATGGGCTAAATTCAAGTCTGTTAAAACAGAGAAACGTAAATGTTACGATGTTTACCTGAATCCAACGATTCATCACTGGCTCGAGAGTTAACGAGACTCTTAAACAAAAGCGTGGATAACATGTCTAACTAACGTAGGTCCAAAAACCGAATAATAAATCTGTGGAAGTCCTCGCTAAGGAAACTGACTGCGACCACAGCTTGGCGAATGCGATTGCTTAGTAGTATCAGGGTATAATGCGCAACATTATATGTCCGAGAGAAAGCGTCTCATTGAAGTTTATAGACCTTTAGACCTGTCGTAAGCAAGAGTAAGTGAGAAGAGGTGAAAGTCCTCAATCTTCAACCAAGTAAAATAAACAAAATCCTAGTCATGGTTACGTTGGCATCCCTATACTTAGTAATAAGTATTATATGGCGTAAGAAGTAGGTATTAGTGAATAACTATATGAATCCTATAAGTTATTACAAATAACAAAGAATGACGAAACTTACTTCATTCACTTCGCAGTTTTAGTAACGTTCTGAAAAACGACCGGACATAACTACTTGCCCGATAGAGAGTTTTATTTTGTTGCCACATAAAATGATTATTAGAGGTCAATCTCTGGATAATCTAAAAGTTAGGCAGTTGTACGCTGTTTTATGTGAGTGCAGTTGGTCCTGAGACACCAGGAGAACCTTGGCAAAATATTACGGATCCTCTATGATAACGATTATAGAGTATTTCACACATATTGACTGAACTAAGAGAATCCTTCGAAGAGTCTCATTAGCTCTGGTCATAAAGCGATTTGATAGTTCCAAAGTAAGATAAATAAGTAATTTTGTAGTATCTGTCTCATATTACAAAAGGATATAGCAATAGCATAATATCAAGAAAATTTATCTCGCTTCTAAAACAAATTAAAGTAAAAACAGTTTCTTTTCGTATTTCTATCTCAGTATCTCTTGAATGAGACACGACCGTGGTTTTAACCTATCTGATATAAGATGATGATAAATCGTGCATAAAAACAAAGAGAAGAATACGGAGCACCAATTAAAATTATTATTAACAAACTTATCAAAAGGAGAAAATAAAATGGCAAATATCAATTATAGTTTAGTAGTTGCATCTCAGTTAGGTGCGCTTTTAGGAATGAATCTCATTCACATTCGTCGCAAAAATGTAGATCCCGACTATTCTAACAAAGAACGGGAAGGTAAACAACGTCTGGCAATTCCAGTATATATCTATGGTATTGACCGTATTAAGATTAAGAAAGCTGAACTTGTAGACCTCGGTGAGGGTCAGCGGATTGTTCAGTTTAATGATGATCCGAAATTGCAGTTATCTCTGGCAAATGCAAAAGATATCACAGATGTTATTAAGAAACCAACTGTTCAGGAGGTTGCGAATGCTGTAATGGCTGAAGAAGCTAGTGCGCAACAGACGTTCTTTGTAGACGACAAAACTGCAACAGAACTTGCGGTTTCCTTTAACAACAGATCGTATAAGGAACTTTCCTCTATGATGGAGGTGCTCTCGCGTCAGGCAGCCTGTTTGACAGATGCTAATGATGCTATGATGAATGCTTGTAAACTAGAAATGGCACAGGTAGGTAAAAGTGTCGATTTCGTTCCCATTAACGTTAATGAAACAAAATAATGACAGAACTAAGCAAGACTTCGAAGTTAAATCTCGAACGTATTCTTGCAGATGAAGATATTCGTAGCTCTTTGCTTTATAATGGCAAAAAGCCAGGTATCTTTAAATTAAATGCAGATGGATCGCTTACACTTGGTGAAACTACATTTGGATGGTGGAATAGTTTTATTGGGTGTCAGCAGCACTTAAGCTTTTCAGATCTGACTGTACATTTGATTAATTTCATGGCTGGTGTTGGTAAAAATCAAAATGATTTTGCTCTGAATGGATTATTCCAAGATTTCGTTAACTTTGCACTTAAGCAGAAAGACAAGAATAGGATGGTAGATATCTTGTTAACTGCATATTTGTATGGTTATAAAGAAATACAGAAGGATGGAAGGAAACCTTCTGTGGATACAGTAATTAATTCAGTTATCAGACAACAAGATGTTCGTGATTTAGATGGTGTCGCTGTTTTAACCAGCGATGGTCCTGTATTGCTAAGAAATAACTTAGTATTCCAAAGACTTAAATAGGATATATCAATATGTTTTTGAATTAGGAAGGTATAATAAACATTAGTATATATGTTATTTTCGTAAAAAATATAGTAAAAGGATTAGGAAGGTTATCCTTTTATATTGCTGTGATATGGTACTTATAAAAGAGTGCTAAGTGAAGGAAAGCCTCGAGAATAAGAAGGGGATGCTTCATCGAGGAAGACACAGCATCGATACATGTGAGCGTATTATCAAAATATTTACTCATATAAAATTATTAATTTAAAATATTTTTATATGGTTAAAACGTACAATAACATTGCAGAATATGCCAAAAAGTTACTAATTGAAGCAAATCCGTATATTGATGAAAAAGATATTTATATCACAGCTAATACAGATATAGCTAGTACTTTTCGAATATTAAAAGAAAAAGACTTAGCCTGTATTGACACAAGTGGTACTGAAGAAATACCATTAATACACTATACTATTTATAGTGAATCCTTAAAAGAGAAAGAAAAAGCATTTAGTAAAGAACGAGCATGTGAGCGTATTTTACAAGGCGTAGTTTCATATTCTTGTGAAGGATTTACTATAATTTCAGTTAGAGTAATTAATAAAGAAGAATCACCAAGTGAAGAAGATTTTATACTATATGCTTTTACTGAAGCTATGTATAATCGAGCATTTGAACTAGCCTATAAAGAAGGAGAGATCAAATACACTATCGTACCAGATAACGGGATACATCGCGCAATCGTACGTGAATCTATGATGGGAAGATATCTTGAGTATATTAAAGTAGAAGATATACCATCTAATAGTGCTATTCATCAATGCAAAGAAGATATTCTCAAAAGTACAGAGTTTTTCTTTAAGAATATTCCATTATTCTCACGATTTGGACAGAAACCGTTACGTAAGTTCTTATTGTGTGGAGAACCTGGAACAGGTAAAACTTCTATTTGTTATGATATTGCTAAGGAATATCAGAAAGATATACCTATAGTATTTGTAACAGATTTTGATTCTTTAGCAAAACACATTTTAGAATGTGCAAAGGTTAATAAACGAACCATTGTAATATTTGAAGATTGTGAAGTTGGCTTCCGTAATTCTGCAATTGACTCTTCAATTCTTAACTTCCTTGATGGTATTGACCGACCGAATATTCAGGATGGTGCTATAGTTATTATGACTACTAATCATCCGGAACGTATTGAGGCTCGTATTACCAAACGTCCAGGTCGTATCGATAAGTTATTCTTTATAAACGCCTTAGAAGGACAATCAGCGATTGATGTCTTTAACCTTTACTTTGGTGAATTTATGAAGGAAAACAATTTTGACGCTACTACTCAAACAGCAAAAGAAGCTATTGAAATTATTGCTTCTGGTATGACTGGTGCTCAGATTAAGGAATTATTTAATAGTTATGTTTGTTACATGGTATCAGAAGCAAAAGATTTTAACCTCAATGACGTATTTAATACGAAAGTTGAATTGTTTAAATCTTTTGATGACATGGACAAGAACTATAACTCTATAGAAGCTAATAAAGAGTTTGATAAAGCTCGAGGTAAAATTCTATCTGTTTTGAACAGATAAGCATAGAGTAGGAGAAATTAAATTTTCTCCTACTTACACTGGTAATTGATGCAAAATCGATAGTATTAATTTTAAAATCAAATCGATATGTTGACATCAAAAGATATTATTACAAAACGTGACAATTTGTCTGAAACTATCACTCGTAATTGGGACATTATTAAGAGTGAAAACGTAGTTTTTCGTGGTTACAAACGTAACTATGATATGAAGTTAGTTCTTGATAACATTTTAACTCTGTGTAAGGAAAGAATTGAAGTAAAACTTCAGTCTTTAGCATTAAACCTTGGATTCGAAGATATTGACGATCTTCCCGAGGATAATAATTATGCTACAATCTATGCTATAAGTGAATTGAAAGAGATTCACAAGCAGTTAGGCATTGTTCCTACAATCGACCCAGAGATTATTAAAAAATATGGTAAGAAGAAAATGCGTAAAACGCAGATTTTGAGTCGAGCATATATTACGACCCTACGGAATACTATTCAGATTCAAATCAATACTCTTACTGTAGAACTTGAAAACTTCAATAGTAGTCATTCATTGAAAAATGGTGATCGTAAGAAAGGAAAGTCTATTACAATGGACTTATCTAAACAGAAAGCTGCTGCATAATCGTCTCTGAAAGTTTCTGAAAATTTTACGGCAATTTGCTTGCCTTGTGTATAGTTTAATGGTAAAATATCTCGAAAGAGAAGACATGAGTTCGAGTCTCATTACACAACTCCGTTACAAATTAACATTTTACATTAACATCAAATTAATTAAGTAAGATATGGAAACAATTCATTTATACAAAACAAAGAAAGAACTGATTGAAGAAAGTTCAAAACGTGGTATTACAGTAAAACAACTTATCGCTGAAATTAAGGCAACAGCAAAGGCTGAACGGCGAAAGAAAGTATTATCTCATCAACAGAAGTTGAACTATTGGAAAGTACATCGCTTTGATGCTGATGTACAACTTGTCAAGAAACATACTTCAGCTCAAGCTCGTTTTGAGAAGGTAATTCAAGACAAGATTAAAGGTCTTCATCAGTTCAAAAAACAGACAAATATGTCTGATGAAGCTTTTGAAGCGGCAAAAGAACGTATTGAAAAGCACTCACAGAGAGAAAAAGCTCTCGAAGAGAGACGAGCTGATCGTAGAGCTCGAATCGAGAAAGAAGCTCTCAGAGTCACAGAAAAGATGAAAAGTGACTTAGAAAGATTTATCCAGGCTGAACAATTACGGAAAACTCGAAAAGAGGAGAAACGGTCTAAATATGCCGGCAAAAAAATGAAGGTCGCTCCTCGACCCATTGTAGATAATCCTACTGTTAAGTTAAAGAAGAACGAGGCTATTTATAGCATTGAAATTCATTATCGTAACAATAAGAGTATTCTTCCGCCTACGTCTCCTTATACTCTTGATAAGTTAGAGAAACGTATGTCTGATATTCATACTTATCAGTTAGGCAAGAAGAACAATGGTTATATAGGTGTATATGCCTACAATATTGCTAATCCTTCTATTTGCGTGAAGGAAATGGTTAAGCCAGAAGAATCAAAACTTGATTCTGCAGCTTAACAAGCACAGGGGCGCGTCTGTAACGCGCAATAAGGTAGGATAATAGTGTGATAAGCTATAAAAGGCACTATACAGTTTTGTGGGAACGAAACTAGGCGCATGTATAGGGCAGTTCGATACTGCATCCTACCACTAAATAACCACACTATGAAAATTAGAAACAAACCAGTATTAGTATATGATATTGAAGTATTTCAAAATATCTTTCATTGTACTGTAAAAAATACTGAAACTAATGAACTATTTCTATTTGAAATATCTGAACGTAAGAATCAGTTAAGTGAATTAGTTAAGTTTTTTAAGCATTTTGATAATCAAGTTGGTTCATGGAACCAATCATATACTACAGATTATCAATTTGATACAGATGTAATATTCGCAGGATATAATAACATTCATTATGATAACCCTATTATAAATTATATAATAGATTATTATGATCGCATGATAGAGAAACCTTATTGGGAAATTTGTCAGTCTATTTTTAACCTAAGTAAAGTAATACTATCAAGTAAAGATGGTGATGAAGATGCTTGGAAAAAATGGAAATATCAACAATGGTTTGAATCATTTGATATTCTTACTATGCTATATTCAACTCAACTACGTGTTGGTTTGAAAGAAATGCAAGTAACAATGCAATATCCCAATGTTCAAGAGTTTGTATATGATTGGAGTAGTCCTTTAAAAAAGGAATTATTTGATGAAATGATTCAATATAATATAAATGATGTTGAATCTACTTCAGAACTACTACAAAGATGCAAGAAAGATATTGATCTACGAATTGCAATTGAAGATGAATATGGTGTAAGAGTCCTAAGTAAAGATGGAGTAAATATTGGTATGAAGATTATTACTCAAAAATATCTTGAAAAGACTGGATTAACATGGAAACAGATTAAAGATCTTCGTTCTCCTATGAACCTAATTCCATTGAAAGATGTTATACTTCCTTTTGTTAAATATGAATCTCCTATTCTTAAAAATATGCTTGAAGAAATGAAGAAACAAATAGTTCCTCCAGGTAGAAAAGGATATGAGTATAAATTTATATTTGATAATCTACGTTATTCTGTAGGAGTAGGCGGTATTCATTCAGTAAATAATCCTGAGATTATTATACCAAAAGAAGATGAAATGCTAATAGATATAGACGTTGCTTCTCTATATCCAAGTATGCTAATACAATACAAGTTTTATCCTAAACATTTAGGACCCGAATTTCTTGAAGTTTATTCTCAAATTAGAGAAGAACGATTAGAAGCAAAAAGAAATGGAAACAAAGTAAAAAATGAAACTTTGAAACTTGCGTTAAATGGTTTAAGTGGTAATTTACAAAACGAACATAATTTTTGTTACAGTCCTTTTGCAGTAATGCAAATCCGTATTAACGGGCAATTGCTATTACTTATGTTAGCTGAATCATTAGTTAAATTAGATTGTAGAATAGTACAGGCTAATACTGATGGTTTATTTGTCTTACTTAAGAAAAACAAATACGAACAGGTTAAACAAGCTTGTAAAGCCTGGGAACAGTTAACAAAGCTTGAACTTGAAGAAGATCGTTTTGAAGCTATGTATCAATTTGCAATTAATGATTATATTGCAATTAAAGAAGGATATAAAGCTAATAAAGATGATAAACTTATTAAAAAGAAAGGTATGTTTATTACAGATGTCTTACTTGGTAAAGGTCTTAATCCTAAGATAATACCTGAAGCAGTTATTAGGTATTTTGCAGACGGAATACCTGTAGAAGATACTATAATGAACTGTAAAGACATTCGTAAATTCTTACAAGCTGAAAAAACAGGTAAACAATGGACAGTAGAATACAACAATGAGGTACAACAGCGAATTAATCGTTTTTATGTTAGTACAAATGGTTTATATCTATGGAAATGGAAAGATAACAGAGGTATAAAGGAATACCAGAATATGCTTAAAGGCTATGGTGTTACTATCCTTAATACACTTCCAGAAGATAAACCTATTGACCAGTATAATATTAATTATGCTTATTACATTCTACAAGCAACAAAGATTATTAACGCATTAAAGCCACAACAGCTAAGTCTATGGGGCTTTTCATAACTTAACAAAGACTATCCAATCTATAACATAGACTTCTTTTAACGAAAGGAGAAGAATATGGTATTAGAACTAGATATAAGCTTGATTGATATGATCAAGCCATTAACTATAAATCAGTTAGTGTTCTTAAATCTTGTATTAGACGTTAATCAAAAAAGCATCAAGCACGTCTCGCAACTCGTCAGTCTGGTGAGCGAGGCAGAAATACAAGATTTAATCAATCGAGGCTACATAGTAAAAGAGATATCAAACGAAGCAATCACTTATTTGCCTACTGATAATCTTATAAAAATCGTCGAAAGAAAAATTACAATGTTTGACGAATTCTATGCAGCTTATCCACAAGTTGTCATTCGACCAGATGGTACAAAGAGTTTTCTTCGAGCAAATGTAAATAATTGCCGTAAAAAGTATAACTCTATAGTAGGAAAAAGCAAAGCAACTCACCAACATTTAATGGAATGTTTAAAATTTCAATTAAATGATCTTACTATGACAGGTCGTATGGGTTATATGAAAACTATGTGGAAATGGTTAACCCAGTGTGAGTGGGAATCACTCGATGAGCAAATGAAGTCTAATGAAATAACAGAAGCAAATACATATGGAACAACCCTTATATAATGCTCCTTTATCATTTAGACATATTTCAGAAGTAGCTAAAGAAACTCTGGAATATATAGATTTACGTAGAAAACACGAAATTGAACCTCTAATTACAAGATGGAGAAAATTCAATAGAGTTTGTAGTATAGAACCTGGTACTATTTACACTATAGTAGGAGCATCAGGATCTGGTAAATCAGCATTTGCGAGCATGTTAGAAAATGATTTTTGTAGTTTAAATCCTAATAAAGATATTATTATCTTATCTTTTTCATTTGAAATGCTTTCAAGCCGACAAGTAGGTAGAAAAATAAGCGGTAAATTAGGTGTTACTACTAATACCTTATATAGCGGTGAAGGAGATATTTCAGATACTGAATTTAAGACCATAGAAGCGGTTGCAAATGACTTATCTAAATATCCTATCTACTATGTAGATACAGCTGCAAATGTAGCTCAAATAGCTGCTACAATAGCTAAATTTCAAGAGGAAATGGCAAAAGATAAATGGTTAGTAATAGTACTTGACCACACTCTCTTAGTACGCGGAAAAAGCGAAGAGAATGCTTTATCTATTATTAGAGATTTACAGAACTGTTTTATTAATGCAAAGAAGGTAGGTTGCACTACAATAATTCAGCTCTCTCAAATGAATAGGAACATTGAGTCTCCTGATCGAATTAATAACCCATCCTGTCACTATCCTATGAGAAGTGACATTTCATCTGCTGATGCTATTTTTCAAGGTAGTGATGTTGTGTTAGTAATAGCCCGTCCAGAAACTTTAGGCTTTACTATATATGGTCCTCATCGATTACCAGTACAAAATAAGATCTATATTCACATTCTAAAGAATCGTGAAGGTCAATTAGCAATTTTAGATTTTGAAAACGACCTAGCACACAATAACATTATTGAAATAGATAGACAAGCAGAAGCTAATCCTACCGATTAGTTAAATTTAAAAAATAGACTGACATGAAAGATTTTATTATCTCTTTGAATAATTCTAATAAGAATTCTAATTATAGTGCTTATACGCAGAATCTTTTTGACAAAGCTACAAGTTTTGTACCGTATTTTAAAAGTTCCTTTCTGGATCGGCGAACGAGTAATACGGAAGATTTTGTTTATACTCTTCCTTTTAGTTTGAAAACAAACAAGAGTTCTTTGTATGACGCAACTTATCGCTTTAAGAAAATTCAGCGTGATCTTGACGCATTCGAAGCATGGCAGCGTGCAATTAACGCAATGAAAGCATATCGGAATTATCGTGGAGAAGAAAGCTATGATGCTCTTGTTAACGGCATCCCGGCTAACTTTTTTGGTGATTTTGTACAGATCGGAGATGTTGTAATTCCGACCTATGCAAATCGCGACTATTTTCGCTCGTTATCACGAGAAACTCGTACAACAATTATTAATGTTTCAATTACTATTGTTAACGTTTTTGCAATATAATATATTAACAAACTTACTATCTCAGAACTTTTCAAAACTTGACAAACATTATCATACTATGTAAGTAATAAAATCTAATTTATGATAGTATTACCTACTGAAAAAGTAAAAGCTAAGGTATCTAATCCAAGATTCCTTATTATTTTTGGCAAACCTAAATCAGGCAAAACTACTATAGTAAGTGAACTAGAGAATAATCTAATCATTGACCTTGAAGGTGGTTCTCAGTTCTTAGATGCACTTAGTGTTCAAGCTCGTAATGTAGCAGATTTAGGCGAAATTGCAGCTGCAATTCGTCAAAAGAACAAAGAGTGTAATGGCTTCTTTTATAAACATATTACTATCGATAATGCAACACGCTTAGAAGAGATGACGTTAAGCTATGCTCTTACTTTGTATAATCAGACTCCAATGGGTAAATCCTATAGAGGTGATGTTCGTATGTTGCCTAATGGCGCTGGCTGGTTTTATATCAGACAAGCTGTAAGAAAAGTTATCGATATGTTTCGCGAATTATGCGAAGAATTTATCTTAGTAGGTCATACTAAAGATAAATTAGTCAATAAAGAAGGTGAAGAACTTTCTGAAATGCAGTTAGATTTAGCTGGTAGACTAAGTGATATCATCTGTGGTGAAGCAGATGCTATTGGATATGTTTATAGAAAGAAAAACCAAACTCTCATATCTTTTCAAGGTGGAGAGAATAATATAGTAGAAGCGAGAGCACCTCATCTTAGAGGTAAAACAGTTGTTATTGCAGAAAGTGACGAATCTGGCAAAATAACTACTGATTGGAATAAAATATATTTGCCTAACTAAAAATTAAGAATAGTATGTATAGTTCAAGTAGAGCAAAACAAATTGAAAAGAAGGATGTAGCATTTTTGTCTGCTGGTATTCATGATGATGTATTCCTTACAGGAGTACGATATGGTACATCAGTACAAGGTAGAAATTTTATTGAGTTTAAGTTTGTTAAAGATAACAGAACTATGACTCATACAGAATGGGAACCTCGTCGCACAACAAGTACAGGAGAAACTCTTCCTAATGATGTATTCTATGCTAAAGTAGATAATCAGTGGGAAAGAATTAAAGAAATCCTTATTTGTTATTATAAGGAAGAAGAACTCCAGTACGAAGAAGAAGGCGGATTTAAAGAATACGCACAGTGGGTAATTGATAAGTTATCTACTGAAAAAGTTAAGACGACTCCTGTTCGTATTAAAGCTGTATATAGTAAAACTGGCTATATTTCTTTACCACAGTATGCAAAGTATACATTTATCGAACCGATGTCTACAGTAAATGAAGGCAAATCTGTTATCGTTAAATTAGGTATTGACTTATTTGAAAAACCAGTAGTAGCTGATACAGAATCTTCTACAGCTAATCCTTTTCAGGTAGTAAATGGAACATTAGATAATACATCACAACAGAATAATGTTGATGATTTGCCGTTTTAGGCATACCAATATAGAAATTGGGGGGGGGTAACAAAAGTTATCCTCCCTTTTTATTAACTTTAAAACGAATCAATATGTTAGATTATCAAACTATAGACGAAACAATCAAAGCAACACTTGTAGATAAAAAAGATTCAGGTGCAACTCCTAAGGTAAAAATAGGTGGTTATGATGTATCTAGTGGTTTTCTTACTATGTTACAGAAAACATTAGAAAGTCAAGTAAAAAAAACAAGTAA
>OJJY01000017.1_pt1 | contig 101343 bp, 153 predicted proteins | sample 1596421 | NCBI WGS metagenome assembly OJJY01 (sample SAMEA4350151, study PRJEB24818) | metagenome | biome: human; feature: gut; material: faeces | place: Denmark | collected 2013-09 | reverse complement strand
TTAGAATATACGCCATATTCTTCACCTATTTTACCCCACATAGTATCTGATCCAAGAGCACCTCCAGAATGATTAATGAATTGAGCATTCGCAGAAATTTCTTCTACAGGTTCTTCTCTTTCTTCTAATACAGGAAAGAATTCATCATCCATATTTACATCATCTTCTGTTTCTGTATATATTCTATCTTGTCTAGCTAACGCATAATTCATATTCTAATAACTAGGTAATTCTGTTATATGATGAATATAAGGAGCATCATCTATCCAATCTTGTTTTTCTTGTTGAAGAGTCATGTCTGCTAAAGCATCTTTATTATTCAACGCTTCTACATAATCCCATTCGTTTTCTTTATTGAAATCAAATGCAGTTTCTCTTCCATACTCTACTATAGAGTGACCTTTATGCTTATAACCTTTTTTAGATATTAAACCATATAAAGGTATATAAACAGTTTTACCGGGTTTACCATTAGGCTATATCTCTACAAATGACTTATAACCAATTATGGTATAAACGTGCCAATTCTATGGACCAAATCCCAAACCATCTCTTAATTTAATATAAGGAGGGAACAACGGGAAAGATTCTTCTACGCCATCTTGATTAGCTACTTTAATCCAATTAATAGGTCTAATAGCTGGTTTATCTGATCCTACTCTCTGACCCATTATTATATTTGGCATAGCAGCTTTATCATTTATATATACCCCTCTAAGCTATTCATTGTTCTTACCACTATACATGCTAACTGGCTTAACCAAACTATCGTTAGTCCAATTGTTTAAGAATAAATCAGTTTTATTTTTATACCCTAGTTGGGAACCGTTTACCAGTTGATCTAACTTTCCTTGGATATAATCTGTATAACATATTTCTTTTCTGAAACTGTTTGGTAGATACTGGAAGAACGAGTTCATTGAAGGATTGTCTCCTGATACGTAAAAAGCATATATTGCTAAATCTCTAGCTAATCTCTTAATCTCCGGATTTGTATCATCCAGTAATTCTCTCCAGTAATTGATAAGATTGTTTGCTTGAGATTGATCAGAACTTAACAGTTCTGAAGTGTCAATGAAATCTAAACCATCATGTGTTATGTTTGGTAATAAATAATTTAAGAAATCATTATTTATAGTTCCATCAGTATTTAATAAATACTTATACTCTCCTTTAAAGATCATATTTTTGAACTTATTAAGTCTCTTAGCAATACTATTTTTACCATAGAACAGACCTTTTACATCTATATTGTTATCTTCTACATATTGATTGAAGAATTCAGCTTTCAATTGAGCCTCCATACCAGATATAATAGGATTAAGTAATTTAGAATTTGCATTATTCTTTCTACCAAGCAGAGATAATACGGTGTTATACTGATTAATGAAAGTATCCGTATTTCTAAATAGTAAATTCTTAAATATAGAAGATCCAAACGGAATACTATTTTCAGTTTTTCTAGCTATGAAAGTTTCATCATAGAAACGCCTTACCTCCCCCGGAGCAAAGTGACTCTCTTCTGCCAAGTCTTGCATTCCGTTGTAATATATCTATTGTTCTGCAAATGTTTTACCAGTTTTCTTAGTATCTATTTTAGAATATTTTACTAGATTGGCAAGATCATCTGCATAGGGTTTTAGAGCCAACCACGCATAGTAAATACCTATTTGTCTCTTATTTAAGTCATTATATGCACCATTATTTAATAATAATTCTCTACAATAACTAGTTTCTTTTCCATTTTCATCAAAGAATGTCTCAAACAAATTCTTATAAGCATTAGCTTTCAATTCTGGTTTAGAATTAATGTATTGGAATTCCTTCCTATAAGAACCAGTTGGATCGTATTTGTCAAGTACAGATTCGATTGCTTCTTTCTCAAGTTGTGATGGTGACTTAGTTCTATCTACACCATATTTTCCTTTAGTTTTAAGAACTTCCTCTGCTATTTCTTTTAATATAGGTTGACCTACAAAGTAGAATGCCCACTTACCTTTACCTGTACGTAACAAGAAAGATACCATGTTATATGTCCAAGCATTTACGTTAAGACGTACAATGTATGGATCCTTAGCAATATCAACAAAACCATTGATCATAGCCGATAACCAGTCCAATATTCTACCTCCTTTTTTAGTACCTACTGTTGGATAATCATATATTCTACCAAGATCTACAATCTTCATAGCTTCTGTAAAAGCATTACTTTCCATTTTCAATCCTACTAACTGAGTAAGAATATGATGAGCATTATTTAATGCAAATGGTCCGATACCTGCTTTACCACCAGTGTATTCTGCTTTTCTAGCTTCTTGATAAGAAGGAGTATATACTTCAAATGGCTGTACATGATGAACTTCTCTATTACTTTCAATATCTTTAAGTACTTCCTTTGTATTTTCAGTAGCATTATCAATAGAAAGTTTGAGAGAATTGGTATTATCTTTAGTAAGTAGAACTTTCATGTATGCATCAAGCATTTCATTCTTAATGGCATTTGCAACCTGTTCTGTACTATTAGCTATACTATGGTTCATCTTTACACCATCCTCATTATATGAGAATCTGGCTACATACAACTTATCAATATCAAAGTCAGAACCAGTTAGCTTAGTAAAGTCTTCTGGAAACATTATTGTATCTCCCATTATCTCAGGAAATACATCTACAAATCTAAGAGGAGATATAGAGGCAATTGACTGTGTAGGAATACGATAACCTATAGAATTAGCAGTAGCTTTTTGTCCTATTATATCATGTTTAATTAGCCATTCCCTAGCTTGCCTAAATGTCATCTTCTTATAGTTAGGTATAAAATGCTTAAACAGGTTTATACTTACTACTGCATCCATAGAGCCTTCTTCGTTTATAGCTTTTAAAGCTCTACCATCATTTATCATACTAGGAGTAATAACATTCTTACTAGTAGCTTCTAACCCGAATGCAGAACGCTGAATAAATGCACCTCCCGGCATGTGTACATCAATCACTTCTTTGTTGATCATAGAAATGAATCTACTTTCCAACCATTTGTTATCAGATAATGCTGATAATGGTATAGTAAACGCATTATTTTTAGTATTTAAACCAGAGATAATATTATCATTGGCATCAGATTCTCTTGCATCAGCAGTAAGCATTTCTCCTAATGCTGTTATATTTACCTAACCGTCTTCAGTAAATAGTTGACCTTGTAGTTTAGCTTTACCTATATCAGACAATCTATTTAGAGCATTCATTACTGTGTCCTTAATAGTTTGTCCAGATACTTGTTCTCCTTCTTTACCATACATATCATTCATACGTATGTTAGATAGATTAACTTTCATAAACTGTGTACCAGCCATAGTTTCCTCGTGAATATGAGGATCTGTAGCCAACTGTTGACGTAAGTATTTAAACTTCTAAGTATATGTAACTAGGTTATTAAAGTCATTCAGAGTATTACCTTCTCCACTTTGTAATTGATCTGTTAAATGAGCCGATAATACAGTCTGTCCATCTTTTAACTCTATTTCACTGTCTTTAGCAGCTCTGTATGCTTTCATTGGTGCTCTAGATCCAGCCTTAACAGCAGAATCAAACATAACCATATCAATTCTCCTGTTAGGATCTTCATCCATCATCCTATCATACAAAGCTCTTATATCTCCAGTAGCTACAGATTTAAATAATGGGAACAAAGCCATTTTATTAAAATAAGGTATTCCTAAACCGGGAATTTCATTAAATCTCGTACCAAATGCCATATACTTCATAGCATTAAGTATTACCTTATTAGCTCTCGCATATAACTCAGGATTAGAATCCCACTGTTCAGCAGTATCTTCATTCATAAGTATATCGAAAGCTTCTTTTATTTCAGGGCTCCACTGTCCACGCATTCTAAGAAGATCCCTAGTCATTATAGGGCTTATATAAACAGCAGCATCCGCTACGTTTATTCCCTCTTTATAACCTCTGACTTCTACTTCAGCAGCTTGTTTGGCTATTTTTACTTCTTCTGGATATTGTTTCTCTATTTCTTGTATAGATAGATCCTTAACTTCATTCCAAGCCTCTTCACCATTCATTTCTTGAATGGTTTCTTTTATATTACCTAAAGTAAATAGATTACGATATGTATAATATTGTTTACTTTGGATTTCATGATCTTTAAGTTCAGCTACTACGTATTCTTCTCTCATAGGATCATTATTGAAGAAGTCCAATCTATTATTAGTACCAGTAGAAGTTAATGAACCAAGACGTTTAATCTTATCTACAGATAAGTCTAGTATACCAGTTCTGTCATATTTTACTTTATAGTAAGCAGGCGCTCCATTGAATATTTTCTCTATTTCACTTACAGATATAATGCTATTGATAGTATAATCTGCTAACATATCAAATATAGCATATCCTTCTGCATTATTAGCATCTAATGATTCATAGGCTTGTTGTCTGTCTGCAAGTACATTATCATCTAGCAATTTGTTTCTAATACTCCAAATATCTAGATTTTCATTGATCTCTATAAGTCCTAAGTCTCTGGCGGTCTTTAATTCATCCTTCATTCTTCTATTGATCAAACCACTTATTAATTGTTTCTAAGTATCAATAGGAGCATTAAAGAAATAATCCTTAGCAGTCTATAAGTTTTCTATAGCAGATTTAGATGGATCATTAAAATCTATGAACTTACCATTAACATATACTCCAGTTAAGAATAAGAATCTAGCTCCGTTACCTTCTAGCGTTACAGTATGTTCTATACCTTTATCATCTTTATACTTATATTTATTAGGAGTATGGAAGTTTTTAATTCTGCGAGAAGGATCTAACCAGTCATTATTTACAGTTCCATTCGCATTATAATGAATGTTCTTATCTTTATCGTAGTGAGTGGGATCATCATCAATTTGTCTTAAACATAACTCTATCTAGTTTAATTCATCTTGACAATAACCTATAATAGTATCTAATGATTGCTCACCGTATAATATGTTAACACCATTACCTGTTTTAGTAAATCTAATTCTTTCATGAGGCAGTTTAATTCCTCTAATAAAATGATATGTCTTCTTATCTGCTACTGTAGGGAATATTATTCTATCATTAAAGATAGCAGTCATTTTTGCAAGGTAGTCTTCTCTTTGAGTTATATTAAAGTAATCTCTACCAGCATCATAACTAGTTTCATCTTTAAAATTAATGAAAGTCTCTACTTGTATATTTTTATTGCCTTTTCTTACTGCACTCAATATAATAGAATGCTCATTATATACTACAGCTTCTAGATTATGGAACAATTCTGGATCAGTTATTAATTCGTTTACTCGGTCTTTAGCAAAATTGTTCTGAGAAACCATATAATAAGTATTACCATCTGGACCTAAACTACCCAATCCTTTATCTGTAGCATGTACAAACGCATAATAGTTAGCTAACGCTTTGACATAACCAACTTCATTCCATATCTATGTAGGTAATGTATCTTTACCGCTTATAGTTATAGCAGACAGAGTGTTGTCTGGTTTTATAGCATCTTGAATTATCTTTAATGTATCAGATATTTTACTTAATCCGCCAAAGTTAACAGTATTTACTACGAATGTATTTAATAAAGTATATGGATCAGATTTAGGATTACCATAATCACCAGATAGCAACATCTTGTTTATGGTAGGTTTATCCATTCCAATTCCTACTTCTTGCAATATAGAAACTATGTAATCCTTAAGTCTTTCTTGATTCTGAGTTTCATGTAAATCAAAGTTACCATCCTTAGTACGTATAATACCCTTGTTATTGACAAATGCTTGTTTGATCATACTAAGTGCATTAAGAACTGTATTTATTTTACTCTTAGCATTATCCTGTGCAACTACTATACCATCATCGTTATATTTAAATATACCAGAATTTTCAAACATATTCCTAGACCATACTTTAGGATATTGCATAGCCTTCATATCAACAGTATTGTCTGTTAATTTCATAGTCGTCATTCCAGATTCATCTTGTGATATCTTTGCAGTAACATAGTTGTTTATATCAGAAGTAATCACAGTTTCTAACTTGGTTAACATAGCTTCTGCCTTTATAGCAACATTAGGATCTGGATTAGTAGATCTTTGAACTAAATCTGCGAACTTTATTAACAATGATGCATAGAATTGATCATTTTGAGACAGTAGAACTATTCTATCCATAATATTGGCAATAGTTCTACACCCAGCTAAGTCTTTCAATACATTATTCCATGCAGTATTAGAATCTACAAAACTAGGAAACTTGGTAACTGCGTCTATCTTAGCTGAATAGGTACCATCTGTATTTCTTTGTCTCATTGGTATGGTCTAGAAGAAGAACTTAACTTCGGCGGGGGCATTATCTTTAATAGATATGTTCATTCCCTCTACTGTGTGTTGTCCTATATCTATTCCTTCTTCACCCTCTTCCTTAGCTGTAATATCATCATTGTCTATAGCTCTTATGTTTAATGACTTAAGTTTAGAAGCTATAGCTGGAGCAAAAATATTATCGAAATTGTCATAAATTTCAGTAAGGGCTTCGGAAGGAAATTTATTTTTCTAAGCTTCTACTATTAATTTAAGTCTTTCAAAACTATAATCTTTTGGATTAATATCAGTATAATCAATGGATTTACCTTCTACAAAAGAGCATTGGAAGAAAGCATAAGTGAGACTTTTTACTATGTCGTCAAACTGTTTAGTCTTTGTAATAGTCTTAAATTGGTAACCGTTCACTTCGAAGTTAGGACCCTCATCACTATATATTGATTTAAATCTTTCTACATTAGCATCATTAGGTTTTACACCATAGTATTTACCTCTATTAATGTCTGCATATACTTTAGCTAAAGTATATTGACCTGTTCTAGCCCATAGTTTAATAAAGTCTAATATACGTCTAAACCAATTCTTTGTATCAAAATCATACTTAGCAGCATCATTTAACATAAATTCTCTGAACTGTTCTGCTAAGATTTCATCTATAGCTGCATCAGAGAGATTTGATTTGCTCTTCTTCTTATATCTATCGTATATTTTTCTTCTATGTTTTTCATCTATACATAGTTGAGATACTCTATGCCAAGCCTCATGGAATTCTACTCCTTTTGGAGCATCATTGTATAGTTTAATAGAATCTACAGTTACTCTACCTACTACACTTTGACCCGCTTCTGTAACATCTATAACATAATTAGTTATTTCTGGAGTAATACCAAGAGTTTTTTCGATCCACTGTTTAGCTTGATCTACATCCATTTTTTCTGTAGCATTATACCATATTCCGTCTTTAACAGAATCTTCTACAGTCATGTTAGGACCACGCTTCTTTCCATCTAATATCTTATAGATTTCACCAAGATCAAGTTTCTATTGATTACCTTGCTCATCAGTATAACTGATACTTTCTTTTCTAAAGTCCCTTTCTACAGCCTCACTGATATGTTGCTGAGCCTGTTGCTGTTCAGACCTCTATGACTTACTTTGGATAGTAACATCATCTACATATATGTTAGCATCTTGTAAAGTATCAGCAATATCAGTCATAAGTATACCTTGTTTGATATACCAGCCTAATACGCTTATACCATTTGGATTAGTTTTTGATACAACTCTCTTACCATCCTAATATTCTATACCAAAATCTTTAGGAGTAAATTCTATTTCTTCGGGAACAATAACCAATTTATCTACATTGCTGTTCTTGAAAAAAGAGTGCAATGATTCAAAGTGAGGATCCCTGTTTTCATTCTGTAAATCTCCACCTAACCAATTTTTATTAAGACCATCTTCATCAATAGCATAATGGAAATTGTCCATTATGTACTGTTTGGCTTGCTCTCTTATATTCTTGTCAGTTAATAGATCACTTATACTGTATGTAGTAGTACCAATTACTACATTATTATTATCATCAATATAGAATTGTTTTTTAAGTCTCTATTGAATTTGTTCATTATTTAATCTAGTGTCTTCAGGATTAGTAGCAGTATGTGAACCAAAGTTAACTATAAAGTGCAACAGCTATTTTGGATTAATAGAAGTTTGTACTCCATTAGCATCTGTGTAAAATTGATCATTACTGGTTACTAAATCTAATATTAGATCAGCTACTTTAGGTTGGTCTTTAAAGTACTTGTAATTAAGCTGAATTGGTTTATCTATCATTGCACCTTCTGAATTAGGAGCTTTTATAATCCAGAATGGTTTACCCATAGACTTACCATTATATGATAATACTCTATCTTTAAGACGGATAATAGATTTACCTTTAGGTCCAGTGCTAATACCCATCTCAGTATTACTTGGATTAATCTAATATGGGTCCTTTACTTTCTACCAAGCAGAGTCAATTATATTTCTATTCTTAGGAGTTCCATCAGCATTTACTTCATTCACAATACTACCTGAAGTAGTTCTTATAAATGTTGGAACTATCTGTAGATCTGTATCGAGTTTTACTTGTTTGTTTAATTCAAGTATTTTGTTTCTAAGATCCTACAGATTCTTCTTAATGTACTGCTGTTGTTCATAAGGTAATTTATTGAATCTACCTCCTCTTTTAGCCGCTAAACCTGTCTCTGTTCTAACAGAAGCTACATATTCTTTATCTTTATACTTAAATATCGCATATATAGCATCTGAGGTAACGCCACTTTCATTAGTATATGGTCGTACTTCAAAGTGTACTCCGTTTTTAGTAACTTCAGATACAAAGTCTGGCGCTGCACTTATTTCTGAGAATTCCTTATTATTAAGGTATTTTTCCATACCTTGGAATTTATTATAAGTTACCACAGTCCAATTACCATCTTTATCTTGTGAAATTCTACTTAAACGGTAGTTTAATTCATGAGAATATGGATCTAATTGTTGATCATATGTTAAAGGAGCTACCTTGTCGTTATCCTTATCAGTTATAGGTTCTTCCATAGGTACTGTTACTTGTTCTACTGGTACTTCTGGTTCTGCTGCCTAATCTATAGCTTTAGCATCTTTATCACCAATCAAACCTCCTAGTATAGAACCTAACGTAGGTATATATTCAACTTGGGCTAGCTATGTCTTTGTTTCATCCTGTACTGGAATAGTACTTGGAGCTTCTTGAACTTTAGTAGGAGTTACATCATTCTATTGTTCAGTTAATTTATGTTGTTTATCCTTAATTCTTTCTAATTGTTGATGAATATAGTATTCTCCAGAGCTTATAAAATCACTATATGCTTCCCACATTTCTACTGATTCCTTAGCTTTATCTATCAATTGATTAGATCTTTGAGTTAATGTTTTAGCTAATTCTTCTGCTTTAGGTGTTGCTCCATTTTCTCCTACTTCTTCTTCTAATTGATTACGAAGATTATACACCTCTTCCCAAGCATCAGCTACTTCACCATGACGATTAGAAGATGCTAACCTAGATTGTGCAGCATTATCAGAATAGTTTTTTGTATTTGGGAATAATAATTTATATGATTGCTGAAGTTTCATATTAGCGTTTTTATAGGCATCGCCAAATGTATTGTCTGGATTTAAAACAAATTTATTATTTCCCCTAGAATCTCTTTCTTGAGTAAAATACTATTCTCTATTCTAAACTACCTATCTTCTTTTATCAGAAATATCAGTGGGTTCTTTAACCTCATCCTCTATAGTAGGAGGTACTGGTTCTGGTGTTTGCTCATACACTTCAGGTTTAACATCTTCAGAATCTTGTTCATTCTGCTTCTCTGTTTTACCTGAGTATAAGTCATCTAGACGCTACATAAACTTATTACTAGCATCCTCTACATCTTTCCACTTGTCTATCTTAGCCTATATAGCCTCTTTATCTGTGGATTCCATAATAGCTTGTTCCATTTCAGCTCGTCTAAGATCTAATTCAGAAGCTATAACTTTCTCATAAGCTTCTTTTAAATCTTGATGCAATGATGGAACCTCTAAATCTTCTTCCTTGATACCCAGAGCTGTAACCTGTTTTTTCAGATTCTCATACTATTCCTAGAATGATTTAATATCTTTGTTAAGCATTCCAGCAAATTGTACTACATCTGCTTTTGATGTTTTAGTACCAGTATGTTTTTGTATCTACTCTAGTTTAGTCTTTTGTTTATTCTAAAACTCATTATATAACTGAAACATAGTATCAAGTTGAATTTTAGTTGCTATGGCGCTTCTCATAGTAGATACTTGATCTATATCTTTTATATTAAGTTTCTCAATGTATTCCTATACTTGAGGACTATACAATAAATTATCAGCTTCACTTCTGTGTTCAGTAGCAGTAGACCTAGCATCTCTTACTTGCTGATCGTGGTGATCTTTTAAAGCTACAAATATATCATAATCTTCGGTTCTTGGATCTATGTCTAACTGTTGAGCTTGCGCTACAGTTCTATTAGAGGTAAATATATTATACATCTATCTAGCTCTTTTCTGTTCTTCCTAGATTTCAGCTACATCTATACCATCTATTTTAGAGTTAATAAGATCATCAAACGCTGTTTCAACAGTATTCCATTTACCTTCTCTTATCTTAGAACCATATAGTATGTTCTTACGAACTTGATCTTTCTATGCCTCTCTATCTGCATATAAAGCAGCTAAGAATCTATCACCAGATATCTAATCATTTAAAGGTTTAATGCTAGTCGCAGTACCTATTACAGAAGTCATCAAACCGCCTAATAGAGCACCACCTTTAAAGTTCTCCATAAACTCCTAGTCATCTGAATATACTGGATCCCATGGTGTAATAGCAGCAAATACAGATCTAGCTCCAGTACCTAAATTACGTACATAGCTACTGATCAGATTAGGATCAGACTCAAAATCTCCATCTATATATCTTTGACCTTTTATATACTGAACTCCTTCCTCTGCTCCTTCTAAAGCCGATGTTATTACAATTCTACCAGCTATATCTTTTATTGCCTTTCTTCTAGTAAGTCTAGGCAGTTTGTCTATACTCTCTATGCCAAATGCTACAACATCGTCAATTCTATCTGCTAACTGTTGTTTAAGATTTCCAGTTTTACTAGCAATTACCTAAGCTGTTTTACCATATTTGCTGTTAGCAAGTTTTTTTAAAGACGATAATCCTCTTACTTTTTTAGCTATAGGACCCAATGGAGTTACTTCTAGTACTGTCTGAACTATATCACTTCCAGATAAAGCCATATTGTCTGTATAAAGAGACTTTAAACCATCCATTTTATTAAGTCTTATACGGTTTAAAGAATTGTTATTTACCTTTACTTTATTAGACAATATTTGATCATACACAAAATCATCATTATCTATTTGTTCTTGTGTATAACCCATTTCTTGCATTTGAGATTTAGCATCTTTAAGTACCTGTTTGTCTATACCATCTTTTTTAGCAGAATTCATTACATTCTACTTATAGTTTTGATATACTTCAGCTTTAGATTCTTGATCTCTTGCGTACACATTTCCTGTTACAAACGCAGTCAATGAGCCTAAAGTACCCATAACACCACCTGCTCCTCTTGTACTAAACATAGCACCAAGAGTACCTATTAACTAGGAGCCAGCGCTAGAAGCAGATGAACCTAAAAGACCCGGTAGTTTATACAGATACGTGTCTATATCCGTTAGATCCATACCGGGAGAATTCTTCTTATCACTATAATATTGAGATGTCATTTTACTTTGCCAATATTCTGCAAAGTTTTTATATTTCTCAGCTTTCTTTAAGGCATCATCTCTTCTGGCTATTACGCCTTGTCTATCTATTTCACCATCACCTAATACAGTTTGTATGTTCTCTATTTGTAAATCTATAGGTTTACCGGCAAATCTTTCAGGAAATATATTATCACTAACAGCTTGATCGTTGAAATCTTTAGCCAGTAACTTATCATAGTTAGATTTATTATTCTATACTTTGATAGATTCTTCTCTTAGTAACTATTTATTTTCTGGAGTATTAGCATTAGGATCCGTCTCCATAGCTTTACGTAACTAAAGGATATTTTTTATTCCTTCCAAATACTGTTGAGCTCCAGTTAATATATCATAGTCTTTCTGTAGAAATACATACTCTCCCAGAGCAGTATCTTTATTAGTCTCATTTCTAGTAAGATTCCAATCATAGAATGCGTTAGACAAATAATCTGAAGCACCAAATGAATCTGGTGCACTATCCTGTGTAGGTATATTTGACATAGTATGAACATAACTATCTAAATCCGCTTTGGGAGATAGATAGTTACTATAATCACGACTTCTTTGTCTTACACTATTGATCAAACTAGGATCATATATTTTTTGTTTTGCCATATTAATTATACTCCTGATAATAATTGTTCTGCTGAATCCATATAAGTATCTTTTGCCTATGAAGCACCGCCAAGTCCAGATTTTCCTCCTTGCCAAGATTGATTTACTCTTTGCCAGTATTCTGAAGATATATCTTCCTTAGGTAATACTTTATAACTTTCAATTTCATAGAATTCTTTTCCGTCGTCTCCTACTTTTTCGGTTACTTTTCTACCACCAAATAAATTTTCTATAGACGATCTAATGCTCTATACAGTAGTTGGAAAGTTAGTAGTGTCATATTGCTTTCCTCTAGGTAACGAGAATATACCAGTGCTAATATATCTAGTTATTTCATCCTTAGGTATTCTTATCTTTCCAGATAAAGCAAAATTATCTCCTATTTTAATAACTCCGTTATCTGGTTTAAACTGCACATCCTTAAGCTTTCCACTTTCTACTAATTCTTTCAAAGGGAAGTCTCCACTTCTAAATGTACCAGCTGCTCTTTTAATCTCTCTAGGTTTTACGTCTGCTGCTATATTAAATATAGTTTCAGGCATCAAGAATCCATTACTAGAATCAAAGTTAAATATTTCGTTGGTAGTACCGTTATCATTTACAACTGTAGACGGTCTTCCTCCTACTGCTGTTAGTAACTCATCATCTTTAGTAATACCTATTTTACCTTTAATAACATCTAACGCTGAATTTATACCAGATAAATATTTCTCTGTATTAAATTCTTTATTAGTAGATACGGATATTGGAGAAAACCCTGCAACATTTTGGAATTCACTTCTTAACACATACTTATTACCCTGTTGCAATAATCTATTTTGATAATCTTTAGCCATATTCAGGGCAGTATTGTAGTTAACAAAATCTTGATCATCTCCGGTTGCTTCATATCTCTTAGCATATAGACTAGCCATTTCTCCTAACTGCACCATTTTGTCAGTCATATTATCTATATTTGCTAAACCTTTTTTAGCATCTTCTGCTATCTTAGTATTGGGATATTTGGTAATAAGGCTCTCGATATAACCTCTATAACCAGTATCTAATCTAGCTCCTATCTTATTCTTAACAGACTTATACATAGTATCATTAAGAAAATCAAGTCTTGTAGGTTGAGGTTTAACTATCTCAGTACTACCTGATCTTGTCATTGAATGTTTAGCTTGAGCTAACCAATATGGATCTACAGTTTCTTGTTCTACTATTCTATCTCTTTGAGAATCAGCTATCATGGTAGTAAATGCTTCTCTAGCTATATCTTCATTACCGTTAGCAGATCTTAATGCATCTTCATAATACTTTTGACCTTGTGGAGTTCTGATTAAGTCATTGAATCTAGCGTCTGCTATACCTTTCAAAGTATCATAGGTAATGCCTTGTCTTTGATATTTTACTCCATCTTTATATACAGGACTAAGTGTACTAGGTTTTAAGTTATCAAAGTATGCGTTACTCAATGCATTAGCTGTTAAATACTCTATAGGAGCAAGATCTGTCATAATACCACCTTCTAAAGTATTCCATTCTCCTATATTTATATCATCCCAATTCTAATTATATTTACCAGCAGCCCTCATCTGAGCTATCATCTTCTGTCTAGCATCCAGGTTTTCAGCACTCTGTTTTAGCTTACTTAATGAAGAATAATCCACATTATTAATTAACGACTGTAAACTAGATCTAAAGGAAGCATCTTTTAAAGCATCTGGATTGGATACCATTTGATTTATAGCGTCTTGTATATCCTATCTACCAGTAGTAAGATCATAATATCTTTGAGTATCTATAGCAGACGGTGATCTAAATTCTCCAAACTTCTACAACTATGCTCCAAATTGTTGAGCAGCTCTATCCATTTCTTCTTTCTGTGCTGCACCAATTCTAAATAATTCTCCAAAATTAATTGGAGCATAAGTATTAATAAACTAAGCCTACGCGGCTTGATCGTACATATTTGCTGCCATATTATCTTCTAAATTTGTTCATTAAGTTAGAATAATCTGCTGTAGTATATACAGACTCTAAGAAAGGAGCATATGCATCCAACATAGCCATATCTCTAGATCTTTGATTATTCATTAACCTTCTGTTTTGTGCATAATTACTTATCTGTGATAAAGCTTCTCTGTTAATATTTCTAGCTGCTGCTCTACTTCTAGCATTCAAATCAGTAGACATGTTACGAGCAGATACAAATTGCTGTCCTAAGTTATTGAGAGTATTTGCGTATTCTCCTTTATATTGATTCTCAATATTACTCTTCTGTGAATATAAATCTGCTATAGCTTTATCTGCCGCTACTTGACTTTGTAATCTATAAGCCATATTAGCTCCTGTATTTGTATTAGATTGAGAAGCATTGTAATTTGATATAGCTCTATTCTCTCTGATAGCTCTTCTAACTGGAGTAATATCGTACTTTCTACCAGCCATAGTACTAAGTATTTGACTAGAATATGGATTGTATACCGTATCAAAACTTTCAGCAGTAGTTCCTAGGTTAGATAATACTGGAGTTAAAGCAGCTAAGTCTGTCAATCCCTATGCCAGTTTACCACCATTTCTAAATTTATTTTTAGACTGTTTATTAGAACCTTTCATAGATTCCTATAAATTAAATAATTGATCATGAATCATTTGATCATTCATCTAATTCAATTTGGCTGAATTCTCAGCATATTTGTCTTTGCCTTTACTTTTCTTTTTAGACATCATTCTTTTACCCATTTGTGCAAATGTTTCTTTACTTCCGGGTACTTTCAAAGTATCACTTAATATTCTACTGCCTTCCGGAATATTTACTAAATTACTATCTGTAGGTTTACCTTCTTCTGGTACTTCTAATATATTACCATCTGGAGTATTAATAAGTTCACCATCATCTACATAAGCCAGACTAGAAGTAGTACCTCCATATGCCATAGTATCTACATACTGATCATATGTTTCATTCCAATCGGCATTCAATAATGCACTATTTTGCAATGCAAACCTATTACCCAATACTCTTTCTTTTTCTCTTCTGTACTTTTCTCTAAGACCTTTGTTCTGTACAGCTCCTTTAAAACCAGTACCCAGTGTAAGAGTAGGATCTTCATAGAATCCGTTTACTTGTACTTTACCACTTTTACCTATGGAACCAACTACAGCTCCGCCTATTCCACCAACAACGGCTCCAACAGGTCCTAACGCTTCTCCCATTTTAGCTCCAGTAGCTGCTCCCTTAAATACACTCTATACAGATTCTTTAGCAGCTTCTCCACCAGTAGACGCATTAGAATTACCCCCTACTAGAGTTAACATATCACCTGCTCCACCTATCATTCCGCCTGCTACTCCCATTATATTAGGACTTGTACTAGGATTATATGGTTGTATCTGTATAGGATCTCCAGATAATTTCTATGGAACTTGTGCAGACATTGCAGGACTAATAGGTTGCAAAGGATTGCTAGTTATATTCTAGTATCTTGACTTTATATAATCACTATTAAAATTATACCCGCCAGTTTGGTATTTATTTATCTTATTCTTTTTTTTCATTATACTAATGAGTATCTATATGTTGTATTAATATTAGGGAGAGTAAAGTTGTGTTGTTCTCCACAATTCAAAGTAAGATCACATATTAAGTACTTACCTCTTAATCTGCCCGGATATGATAACGTATCATCGCTATTCTATTCTCTACCTATAGCAAATCTATATGTATTTTCTCTATGATCTATAGCATAACCTCCATCTACATAATCCTAAGTAATAGTACCTACTTGATCTGTAGTTCTAAATGTAGCATCAGTAAGCATTCTCTTTATGTCTCTAAACTAACCACTAAAGAATACATTGTCAAATGTCTTAGTATATAGTATATCTTTATTAATAATATACTGTATCTTACACTCCATTACATTTAACGCACGATTTTCAGTTTGCATCACATTATTGTCTTTGATGTATAACAATTTGTCAGAAAACTTCAAATGATTAGTAGGATTTTCAGTATAGAATGAAGTAAAACTCTATGTATATTCATTGTATACTAATGTTCTATTATTGAAACAAAACCTTACCTCATTGAATTCATTATCGTAGAATGAATCATGTACTACAAAGTTTGGATTAGCGTTCAAATAAGTCTGTACTCCTTTCTCTTTAGATAACTTATGTATGGTATCAGAGAATTGACATAATTCATTTTTATCTCTATCGTGCCAATATAATGCAAAATCAGAGTTAGTTATACTGTTATCATTTATAACAGATGAACCATTTCCTGTAGTAATATAGTCATATCTAGTTAATATACCACCAGTACCTAGAGTAAGTTCACTAATATTGTTATCAGTAATAAGAGATCTATCATTTACAGATGCTATTCCAAATGCACTATCTTGCCAAAAGAATAATTTATCATTAAATGATTTAAGATTTGTTATTTTACCATACTGATTGTCTACATCTAGATAATCTGCAAACTTAAACTGTAACCAACTATCTGTTACTTCATTGTTAATCTTGGCTTGTGAATATACTATTCTATTTATATTATTAGCATTAGTTATTGCGTAAGCAGATTCAGTAACATATTTCTTTGCATCTCCTTGAACAGAATATGCATCATTATATGCATAATATGGTTTGGTTTGCTTATTATAATTACCCAGTGTACCTCCATCTATAGTAGTACCTAAATATGGATTAGTATAATCATCCATACCTTCACAGCTGCGACTAGTAGTTTCACCATATTGTAGTGCAAGATTAATACTACTTTCTACTGGTATATAGTCTGTACAACTTATCAACGATGCTCTATAATCTCCATTACCCGGATCTGGGAATGCATTGGCAGTTCTATGATCATGAACGCCAATAAAAGTATCACCTCCATATACTAAAGATTGACCACCACTAGGTCCTATTGTAGTAAATGAATTAGTACTAATATATGTAGAGTTAGTTCTAGCTATGTAACTATTACCACCATATGGTATATTACTAAGTTTTATATTTACCACTGGTAATTCAAACCATGCCTTATTCAAGAATATATCCTAAGAACCTATTACACTTGTTATATTGTAATTAGCTTGTATTACACCATCTACCCTATGAAACTTAGGTATCTTGGTAAAATCTCCATTTAATACTGCACAATAACCAAACGGACCTGCTCTGCGTGCTCCGTTGTTATCTCCATCACTATTGTGGATATGACCTAAGTTCAAATAGTTGATATCACCAATAGTTCTATAGTACTGCATCTTCTCTGCCATGATATTTCCTCCTGCCATAATTGGTGGAAATATTGAGTTATTATTAATATCAACAGTTAATCTACTTTCAGATATTGCAGTATTATGTAGTATGTATCTTTTACCTATCAAGTTAGATATAGAGTGTACTGTTTGTTCTGTAGCAAATTCTTCAGATGCTATTACAAAACCATTCACATCACTATTATAACAACCTATGAGTTTTGATTCTGTTACTCTATCTGATGAGAATCCCCAGTTTGTATTATTAGGAGTTATAAAATATTTATTTGAATATATATTTGCTCCATTAGCTGCTCTGTACCAATATCCTTTACTTGCTATTGGGTGTAAGTAATATAATAATTCAGCATGAGCATTCTTAAGTTTGCCAACCAAACTTTCACCAGTTATATCCAATTCAGGACTTATGAATGTGACATAATACTTTGTTACTCTATCATTAAAGAATGTAGAAGATTGCTCAGCATATATTTCTGTCATTCTACCAGCTTTAGTATACTTAACTGGTATATCCTGATCTGTATATCCAAGTGGTATCCTAGGTCTATAACTATTATCTGGCTCATCACCTTTGTTTATATACTTATATGGATAGTTAGTTATCTCTGATATAACTCCTTGCATTAATACAGTTCTATCATCAACTGTACGTCTACATCTTACTATTTCATACGCTACAGCTCCTTCTGGTACATTAGATACTTCAAATTGTAATCCTAATGCTTTACCAATAAGATTTTCTCCTGCAAAGAAGGTTGGGTACTCATGAGCGTTAGGCATTCTAATATCTCCAATCCAACTAACATTAGATGGAATACTCTTATTGTTATAGAATACAATACCAAATCTATATATTTCATCTCTCTAATATCCTCTGAAATTAGCATCAATATATGGATCCGCATAATTCATCTATCTAGAATACTCTGGAATACTACGATTTATTGATGTATCCTTCAGTCCATCTAATAAATAGAATGTCATAGAAGATGTAGTCTGAGGAAGTACTTGAATCTTAGCATAGTCATGACCTTCTGTTGCAGATGTATTCATAGACTACATGGTATCCATAGTAAGCTCAGTATAAACAAATCTATAGTTTACATTTATACCACTACCACCTAGTATTCTAGCACCTCTTTCAACCTTATTACTATACTGTAGATTATCATTAGCAGTTGGCTGCCCCTTCACAGAGTTATATGGATTGATACAATCGTGTTCAGGATCTATATCTGATAATATATTCTTCCATGCTGCAGAACCATACTCTGGTAACATTACATCAATATCATTCTGACCACTAGCTGATTTGAGTATTAATCTACCTTCTTTAGTACATCTATAAGCTCTAGCATCATAGTCAGTTCTCCAAGTATTTTCTTTAATGCCAGCAGCAAATAATCTATTGTCCTTCTTTTCGATAGTAGAAGCTACAAATGAATTATTTGTTAAAGAATTTAATTCTTCTAAAGTAATAGTATTAATAGGTGCTCCACCTAAATCTTCATATTCAATACTAGTTGCACTGCTAGATGATTTGATCTCAGCTATAACATCTACTGTAGGTAATTCTGTATTATCGTTATAGAATATTCTAAATATTCTACAGTTATTATAGAAACTATTATAATTTATACCAGTAGTTTTATCTACTAGATCAATAGACATCTTAACTGATTTGCCAGTAGATACTTCTTTATCTAAACCGTGATATTCATTCAAACTACTAGAGGTATTACTATCTGTTAGATGTACTAATCCACTACAAGGAGACATAATAGTATTTGATCCTCTGACATTAAATAACTGATAGGCATACTGTACAGTACCAGACTATAGATTACCAGAACCTAAATCTACTATTTTAGGAGGGCTAAGTAAAGAGCTAGGGGTTAAGTCAAGGATACTAAGATCCTTAATATTGCCTTCACTATCTAACAGATCATTTGTAACACCTGGTTCATATACATATTTATTATCCATGATATTTAATACTCTAATAGGAGTATTACCATCTGTTATGTATATCTTAATGTTATTCTCAGCCTCATAGTTAGCTACTATTTTAACTCTATTAGTTTTACTGTATTGTAGTTTACCCTTTATTACTACAGTATGTTTTAATGGTAAGTTATTATAATCAGATACTCTATATACCCTATTTATGTTTTTACTATCTACAGTAAGAATAACAGCATACTTATCTACAGTAACAGCATATAATACAGTTTCATCATCTGATATAAATCCGCCACCATCTACTGGGTGAATATTCTAAATATTTTGCAATACTCCACTAGTACCTTCAGTATCAGTAATGATTCTGATATTCTCAGCATATCTATACTGATTCTCAGGTATTGCATGAATATCAATATCCATATTCATGCCTTTTACAAAGGAATTGGTTTGTATGTTTTGAATTTTATTCATATTTATATCTCCATTTAAACCCGTAAGCACTTATCTATTTTCCTTTACAACAATCTCTAATTCCTTCCCTTCTTCTCTAGATAGCTCTTGCAGCACTCGATATACTACTATACTCCTATATCACATTATCATCTAAGTCATATTGAATTACAGGCACAGTTAAATTCTTATTGATTTTATTTGTGTTTATATTCAATTTAGGTACGGAGTAGACAGTTTTATTAGTTAATCTTGGTTTTCCAGTGCGAAACTGCGACATTCTGTTTTTAGTATCTTCCGTATGATGCCATCCTGAATTGTTTTCAGCTATTTTAGCTTTATTATATTCAGGTTTCAAATCCAAATACTTTTGTTCTAAGAATAGAATTGTGTCTCGTATATCTTCACAGAGCTCTAAGATACACATCTTAAAGGAACTCTGACCATACTTATTATACGAATTCTATAAATGTTTATTATGATGGCGGTTTTTAATTAATGTGGATAAGTGAGTTCTTAATCTTTGTTTGATATTTCTAGAACTTCCTATGTATCTTTTATTATTGAGTACATTTTTTATCATATATACTCCAGAAGAATTAGGTAGCTAATTAATGTTAGAGGAATCAAAATCTAAAAAATCAGTACTCATAATCTGTTCTAATTATATATTATTTGTTCATCACCAGTAGTAGCAAAGAATGTATCATGATCGTCAAACTCAGTATATAACTTATGCCAATCATTTTTAATTGATTCTATTTCATCTGGTCCCGGAAGCATAGCTTCAGCATAAGCTTGTCTACGATAGAAGTTCCATGAATTTTTCATGTCATAGTATATATTTTGAGTTAACTAACCTTTAAGATACTTAGGATAAGATAACTTCATAGCTACATACCAAAATATTGCTTCAAAGTAAGAAGGACTATCTGGTATCATAGGCATACTATCCTCGTCTGTAATGATAGCATGATATGATATTTTAACCCAACCGCAAGGAACATTTACTGTAATATAACCCGGTTTAGTAGAGTATTGTAATGATCCGTTTAATGAGGCAGGATTACCTACTATAAGTCTACCATTCATGCTAGGTATAGTATATTGGTTTACTAAAGCACTCAGAGTCTTCTTGACATTTGGGTCTGAGTTAATAATATCTAAAGCAGCTCTATCATCTACAAGGTTGTATAGATTCTTTACTAAAGGTATAAGAGCATTATCTCCAATTATCATATTAGGATCACATTTATCACATTTGGTATAAACACCAAAAGAGTTGGTAACCTTTCTCATGGGCAACCAACCACAACTATTCTCAAATGAGAATGCTACCTAATTTAATCTGTATAAGTCACATGGCAACTTTGCCTAATAACCTATTACAGGAATATTTTCTACTTTATGTTCTAGTTGCTATATAGCACCTATCTTTTCCATAGCCTCACCAATATATTCTCTTATATCGGTTATTTTAACTTCATCTTCTTTTAAATCTAAATCAGCAATTATTTTGGCTATAACTGCTTTAGATGATATCATATTATTGTCTATCATAATATATTATTTGTATGGTATCTCCACTTATACCCAAAAGCTGTTTTCTTCTATCCTCTACATACTCTATTTATAGCAGATCTATTTTGTATTGATCCATTTGATTCTGCAGCTATTCTCATATTATCATAAGTTTTAATATAGTTCCCGTTTATGTCTAATTGATCAACTTTTATTCCTTTATCACAAGGTTGTTTTGTTACTTGCACAATGCTTCTATCATCATTCTTATATTTCCATAGATACCCGCACGCTTGGATCAATTTACCCTAACAACACAAAGATATTTGAGGGTGTTTGTTTTTATTTCCACACCATTTGGCTGCCTGTGTTATACTGTCAAATTCTCTGATAAAATTACCGTCTAAACTATATTGTTGTATTGGATGCTTTACCTTATTTGTTTTTATCTTTGCCTATTTAGTAAATCTTCTATCTGCTACTTTCTCGATATTATATTCTGGATTTAAATCCAAATACTTCTACTCTAAATATATCAAAGTATCTTTTATAGGCTAACATCTCTCTAATATATATATTATGAATTTGTCTTCACCATATTTATTATACGCCCTCTACAAATAAATGGAATGATGTTTATCCTTACGTAATTCTCCGCGGTGTCTAGTTAGCCTTCTCTTAAAGTTATTAGTGCTACCTACGTATTTATGGTTATTTAATATATTCAATATCATATAAATACCAGATTCTTCAGGTAATTTATTAACATCAGCGAATCTCCACGTAATCATGCTCTCTATTTTTTATTATTTGTGCTAATCTTCTCTTATTTGCTCTGGTGGCAACAAACTAATATCTGGTTTTATTTTTTAGAAGGCTATCTTTTTTTGACCACAAAAATCTGAATTTAAAAAAATTGGAATGTTCATTGATAAAGTATACTGCTTTACCTTGTATGGCACTTTCATGATAATCAATCCTTAGGCTCTTATTATCAAAGTTCTTAGGTCTGCGCTTTACTATACTTAGATTACCTAATCTGCATGGTAGTTTAAATTCTCTACTATGTTCAATAACCTAATCTGCTATAAATTTAAAATAGTCTTCTATTATTTGTCTGTACACTTTATAATCAATATCATATACAGTATCTCTTTCGATATTAGATAGGTAGAACTAATAGAAGTCACTTATTGTGTAAGATTTTCTGTGTGTCATTTCTGCTGTTTATAAATGTTCTACATATCATCTCTAGAGTTATTAGTCTCATCAGTAGGCATCTTTGGCATTATATTTAATTCTTTACTAAAGATTAAATCTTTAATAGTTGGTATCATGTGAGCAGGAACTGGGTATGGTCCGTCGGGGTCAAAACATTCTATCAAATCTGCAGGGTTTTCAGCTACTATATCTAACTCAATCCATTCTAATAGATTATTTCCCCCTTCAATATATACTCTGTTATTCTTTAAGTATGCAATATAGTCTTTGCATGTATATTTTCTATACTTTTGATATTTCATCTTAGTCTCAGTGCCTACCTAAATAACATTCCCAAACATATCTCTAACTGCTATTAGACCAGTTCTAAAGTTAAAGTCTACTAATTTAGGTAGTTCTATAGAACTGACATATTCTATATGACCTGGTGTTGTTTCTACTCTATCTAAATGTACACATCTGAGTGTCTATACATACATAGGATTAATATCTCTGCCTTTGTTTAAATCCTGATGGATTAACATGGCGCGATAATTCATAATCCATTGTTCAATCTATATTCTACTTATATGTTCTGACTCAGCTATACCACTATTACGTAATTCTAATAGTATGTCATCTATCAAATTATTAAGTGAATTTAATTTCATATTATTTCATTTTAATGCATTAAATATAATAATAACGTATTTTAAGGCGTTTCTAGCCACTTTACGTAGTAAGTAATACAATAGACCATATGAACTAATAGCGTTTGTTCTTGGGGCTATAAATGAAAAAAGGCTAGTATTAACTAGCCTCATTCATTGCTTTTTGCATATTCTATGGTAACATCTATTTCATCTAAGGTGGAACCATGTTACTCGCTTGCTTTATTAATCCTTTTAATTCTGCAACTTGTTCTTGTAATTCTTTTATTCTAGGATCTTCTTGTTTCAAGTTTTCCTCCTAATAATCCAACTACTTGAGTATTGCGTCGCACTTATTCATTTCTTCTTCATACTTAGCTAAAGCCTCCTTCTTTGCTTTGTATTCATTATAATTATTCTTTACCATTGTTATTATCTGTTGTTTATCTGTTGCTATAGTTAAGCCTACAGCTCCATCCGTTACAATAGATTTATTCTCTTCTACAGATAATTTCTTCTATTCACCGTCACACCCTATTGTTATATCAACTAGTTTCTTTCTATTCTAATTCGGTAGAGGAAACTATTGAGGAGGAAGGGGTTCATCATAAACCTTGGATACATTCATTACAGTGCCTTTATAATAAGTAGTACTTTTCTTAAACGTTCCAGTTATTTCTAATACATGTATAGGATCTCCTATATTTAATTGTGCAAATGTTATCATAATAAGTATTTGTTAAAGGGCTCTAATAAGAGCCCTTTTTGATTAAAAAATTACGCAGCAGCAGTAGTAGGTGGTATAATATGATTTACAGTCTAGAAAGTACCATTTGATTTATTATAGTAAATAAGATATCTATTACCTGTTGATATTTCTTCTGTAACCATTTGATCACCTGAGCCATTTATAAGAGCTCTAGCTCCTGTAGAAGTAGTAGTTGTAGGACTTACTTGATTAGCTGTTCTAGTAGTATCTATACTTACTAAAGAAGCTGCAGTTACTGTTGTAGCAGGAGTATTTACTATATTAAGTAAAAACATTCCCTCACAAGGAAGTTGTCTCCAGATTCTAGGACAGATACCATAAGTAACAGTATTATTGGTAGTATCAGTGGTAACATATATTGTTCTCAATGAAGGTATACCAAAGTTATCTATAGTTCTTACTCTACTTCTATTAAATGTATAAGGATTAAAATTAAAAAACATAATTACCTCCTTTCTTAGCATCCACAGCCACATCCATCAGAGTAACCATTGTAACCATAGCCTGTAAAGCCACCGTTACATCCATATGGGTTACAAGTCAGATATGCAGGAACCGGAGTAGGTCTTAACTGATTAACAATGTTAGCAGTTTGAGCTTGCTGAGAGGCAGCCAAAGCTAACTGATTGTTTTCTTGACGTAATGAGTCAATCTTGTTCTGCATTTCACGCATTTCAAGTTGACAGAATTTGTCATTAATTATTTGAGTCTAAGCGTCTATTTTAGCACCCAAGATGTTGAACTGAGTATTAGCGTTGCTTGTCAGAGTATTAGTCTGATTTACAATAGCTAATTGGCTCTCATAACCCTGAGTAGTTATAGCGTTACGTACATCACAGCAGCAAGAAGCCAATTGTGATGCAAGGCTAGCGTTACCACTCTGGATAGCATTTATTACCTGAGCACCAGAAAGTTTAGTGTCACAAGCGATCTGACTTACACTAGTATTAATAGTGTTTAATGCAGACTGTACTGAGTTGATATCGCAATTCAAAGTATTAGATAATGTGCTGATAGCTTCTTTGTTACCATTGATTGCCTGCATCAATAGGTTAGTGTTAGCATCTGTGTTCAGTTGAGAAGCCAATTGTGAAGCTTCACCGCATCTGTTTCCAAAGCCGTTTCCACCCCAACCGCCCCATACAAAGAACAGTAAGATGATCCAAATCCACCAACAACCATTGCCACCCATACCATTGTTATTCATCATAGCCATGAGAGCTGCAGGGTCCATATTACCTTTGTTTGCATTCTGCATTAAAGCAGCTAGACCAGCGTCAAAACCGCGATCTTGAACGATAATTTTATCTTCTAACATAATTGATTTTATTTAGGATTGATTTAATTTGATTAATATCTAATGTAGCGCACAGAACGACCACGTTTGGATTCTTCTTCCATAGGAAAAAATTTCTCTCTTTCCCTTTCAAAGTCTCTTTCATCGTATTCTCTGTCGTACTCTTTACGTCTACCATATGAAGATCTGCCCATTCTACGGTAGTTACCGTAACGTTCCTCTTCGTCGTCATCTTCATATTTGCTGTAATGTCTTTCGAAAAGATCCTCTTCAGCATTTCTAATCTTATCACACATTACATAAATATAGTAAAACCACATTTTACCTTCATCTATGTCTTTGTCGTGCATCCATGCTTTAGCTAATTCTACGAAATACTTCGTATTATTAGAGCCTGTCATGCTAACAACTACACGGTAGTAATCTGAGTATACCATATTCAATGCTACATACCAGTCGTATTTGTTTATCTTTTCATCTAAACGAATACCATACTGATTAGCTAATGCTGTAGTTTCCTCAAGTGACCAATGCTGACCTCTTGTTCCGTCTTCATTTTCCATCTTGTTTACAGCTTTGCGAGCATGCTCATCATTGAAGTGAGGACCGTGTTCAGCTTCATAAGCTTTTATACGGATTATTCTATGCATATTATTATTGATTAATATATTAATAGATTGATTTATTTTTATTTAGTAACTTCTACGATTCTAGTATCAGTTACCTTTATAAGTTTGTTGCTATTATGTATTTGATACTTTCTGACACGATCTTTCTTCCAATCAAAGTGCAAGAATCTCTAGAAGCCATTTTTATACTAATTACGATATTCTTTTTTTTCTTCTACAAATAGTATCTAGGAATTTCTTAAATCTAGTATGGCTGTTAAGATTGAGTCTTTTCTATTTACTGTGATAGTAGTTAATTCATTTAGCTTTAGTTTTTCACTAAAGTCAACATTCTTAGTTTTTATTTCAACTGATGCTGAGTCTTTCATTTCTGTATTGATTACTTGTACCTACTAGAGATTCTTATCTTTGATTTTAAGTTCTTTCTAAACCTTCTTTACTTCAGTAATTAAACTATCTTTACTATTATTCAAATCACCTATAGTAAGTTGTAAAGTTCTATTATCTTCTTTTAGTTTGCTATTTAATTCCTGATAATACTTGTAATTGTTTGTTACTTGACCTAGACTTTTATCTAGTGTCTTTATTTTCTATCTCTAAAAAAAACAAAAGGCAGTCAAACCAATTATGATAGTGACTGCCAATTTGTTGAAAAAGCTTTTTAATAACATGTTATTCTGTTTTGAATTCTGGTAATATGTACTAGATCGAAAGTGCACTTGACCTAGACATTTTTTCGATAAGTTGTGGATCTACGTTATCATCAAAAGTATGTATGTAACCTATTACTATAGATCCAATCCAATTATTCTTTTCATCACTTAATCTTCTGATAGCAACTGAGTGACAACCATTACCTGTCATGATTGACTTAATCTTGTTATCCAGAAAGTCTGATGAATCTATATCGTTTATAAATGTATATTCAGTATTTGCCAAATCAGATACGAACTTAGAGATTGTTTCAATCTTGATATCGGACAAACTATCTCTTACTGAAGATACTCCATATTGTTTTACTTCTAGTGTAACAGATATGTACATCTCTCTATATAGAGGATGTGGTTGGATAAGATATACCCTGTCAGCTTTTAAGAAGTATAGGAGTTCCCATAGTTCTCCATAAATAGTAGCTATATTTCCAGCATTCTTAACATTGTTAACATGCTCTTGCTTTTTCCATTTTTCAATCTTATAGTCAGTTATCTTATTCTTTGTGTACTGGTTATAAGTGAACCATAAAGCCAAAATTGAAGCTACTCCTGTAAGTATTTGTGGCAAGAATTCTAAAAACATTTGATAATAGTTTAAAAGTAAAAACCCCGGCTGAACTTGATCTGCTAGGGCTGATAATCGTTTTGAGATATAACTATAAAACGTATATAAGTATGTTATGTTTTACTTGGTCTATGGATGTTAACGTATTCTAATAGCTCTTTATATTTCAACATTTTACTGAATAAATTCCTTCCATTACAATGTTTAATCCAACCTATATAACTACATATTTTTTGTTTATAATCATCCTTATCAATATCTTTTTTATTTAGTTTTGTTATCTTTCTGCAGAAGTTTTGTTTGATTCTCTTTCTAAGAAGTATATGTGTATGGAACAATCTGTATCCTACAAAATCTATTCCTCTAGAATCTACTTTAAATATCTGCCAATTATCTTTGAACCTTAGATTAAGTTGATTCTCTAGATAACTTTTAATATCTTCATACAGATATCTAAGATACTTCTTATCACTGTGTAATATTACAATATCATCTGCATATCTGAAATAGTGTTTTATCTTATGAACTTCTTTAATATAATGATCTAGATAAGTTAAATACAGATTAGCAAAGAATTGTGATAAGTAATTACCGATAGGAACTCCTTGCGCAGAATCTATTATACCATCTAACAAGTTCAATAGCTTAGTATCTTTTATCTTCCTTCTTATTACTTGTTTAAGTATATCATTGTCTATTGAAGGATAGAACTTTCTAATATCTAACTTTAGACAATATTGAGTTCCCTATATGTCTTTCAAAGATTCTTTAACATCTTTCATTGCTTTATGGATACCACGTTTCTTAATACAACTATATGTTCCTTTTACAAAGGTTGATACCCATATAGGTTCCATAATATTCATTATAGCATGATGTACTATTCTATCTGGATAATAAGGTAACTTAAAGATTTCTCTTTCTTTAGGTTCATATATCTTATAGACATAATACGGAGATGTTACATATGTACCTTCGATTAACATTTTCTATAACTCTAACAGAAGTTGTTCTTTATTCTTATCGAATTCGATAACTTCTGGTCTGTGAGTCTTATTTTTTCTAGCCTTCTTTTCAGCTAGATAAAGATTGTCTAAGCTAACAATCTATTCGAATAAATTATTATATCTTTTCATCTGAAATCCCATACCGAATTTTCGCTTTCGCTACTAATACAGTGTCTTAAAATGTCGTTTTTTACCAAGAGGTAAGGTCTTCTCTGACAGTGCTTTTTAAATATTTTTTCTGTTTTGGGGATCAGTGTACTGACATTAGCATTGGAATTACTCAACTCATTGTTAGAATTGACATTCAGTAACCTAGCATTACTGCTGTTATTGACGTTACTGCCTAAATGCAAGAGAACAACCTATTATTTTTCAATAAAATTCTATATTTTTACGGTATATAGATTAACCGAGTACCGACATGAGCAACGGAAGCACCCAACCCATTGCTAGAATGGACAAGCAGCAACCCAGCATGACCGCCGGGATTGACGCTACCGCCCAAAAGGAAGGTTCTGTCTGATGTACTATTATTAGTATAATTATAGTCGCACCAATACGTTGTAGTGTTTCCTCCAAATGCTTCATCTTTAGATGGGAATAAATCAAAGGCAGAGTTATATATCAACTGCTTCTTATATCCTTCTCTAATTGATGTCTGTCCCTGTAACGTATAATCACCTATTGTGGTTGAACCAAATGTAGCGAGATTATTATTCAACATTACATCATTACAATTATCAGTAGAGTTAAAGTGTACCAATGCATCTATTACATTCTTCCATAAGTGTCCAAATGGATTCTCAACGCCTCTATAACTAGGTACATTATAATTGAATGTAGATATAGTAGCACCTTCTGCATTAGTATTATTCCAAGTAAATGAAACTACACCTGTAGCATTTCCAAGTGAGTCTGTAATACCACATGGAACAATTGAATATATATTAGATCCATTGTGTACTGGTTGACCTGCACTAGTTACACCTGCGCCAAGTCCACCTTGTCTATATCCTTCTGAAGTTAATGTAGCATTGTAAGTTGCTTGACTATTAGTACATGCGTATTCTACTAAGTAAAGGATAGTAAGGATTCTATGTGCCTTATAAGTATACATATTCCATTTCTCACTACCATTAGCCCTAGCTCTAGATTGCATAGTAGTTCTGGGGATAGATACTGTAGGGGTAGAACCGTTATTAACTGACATTAACTTATCACCTACTGTAGTAGCCTCATATGCTGAAATATAGAATTTAGTTACATGTTCTACATCTGCTAGTTTTGGATCAGTAACATACAAGTTAAGGAAAACATCTGTATCATTCTTCATACACTTATACCAGAACTCAGGTATTTCTACCATTGTATTAAGTGTCATATCTCTGTCAGTTCCATCTTCATATTTAGTTCTATCAGATGCATTGATATATTTAACAGTACCATCAGAAGTAATAGTACATGTTTTCATTTTAGATTGAATAGGTAATGACTTATGCCAAGGCATATAACCTATTCTAGTCATAAGAGTATTCTGAGGTTCTAATGGGAAGCTAACTCCATAGTAATTAGAGAAGACATTGTTATCTCCCAAATTAATATCAGAAATAGTCTAAGCACCTAGATAAGCTGCTATTATGTCATTATTCTGTAATTTCATATTATTAGTAAATTAAATATAATGTTTTGGAATCTTTAACCGATAATGCTTCGTATTGTGCCTGAGTCATATAAACTACATTAGATACTACATCAGATGCAATGCAACCTGTTAAGTCTACAGTTTCAGATAATTTATCCCATTCTGCAGGACTAGCTGTAATACATACGTAGTTAGCTCCTGTATCATCCAAGTTATACACATCACCAACTGATGCTGTACTTGGTAATGAATCAAAATCAGCAACCGATCCTTTTACTCTGTATACTGATGCTACTTTTGCATCTACTTGATCTTTGGTATATGCATCTTGAATGCCATAACCAGATAAAGTAGTAGCCTTAGTAGCTTTCTTTTTAATCTCTTCCTGTAACATAGCTACCACTTCAGTGTCTCCACTAATAGGTTTCCATGTAGCGCCATTCCACACTTTAATAATAGCCCCTGTAGGGTCTTCTTTTAAATCAATCCAATAAGTACACTCCGATGGATTTGGAGCATACGTTTGGGCTAGAAATATTATTTTCTCTTTCATATGAAAAAATTATTTAATTTTATATGTTTATAATGTAAACTATAGCTTATCTGGATAACCTGTCTTATAGTTATAAGACTCTATTTCCTCTTTTGTTTGTAATTTATAGATTGCCGAAATGTGTTGTTGGGTAGTATTATAGCAATTAAGTGCATATAACTCTAATGAATTTAGCATAGATATAGCATCTGTTATAGGTATAGTATATTTTATTGTATCAAACCATAAAACTGTATCTAGTTTACCAGTATGTTTCTCAATATTAATTGAGTTAACAAGCCCTACTCGGTCTTCTTTATCTAACCACATTTTTTTTCCTGAAAGATAAAATGAATTTACCGCATCTGATTTATCATAAGCATTAATGTCAGCTATTTTCATTTCTTTTAATTCATCAATAGTATACTGATAATCGACCAATATGGGATATCCAACTTCGTTTTCTTTTATTTCTTTTCCTGATGACTACCCGACTAATAGTTTCTGCCAATATTCTTCGGTTATTTCAACCGAACCTTCTTGAAATTCATCATAGAATCCCTATTTCCAATATTTCATAATAGTTAATTTTTTATTTCCATCTACCAACGGCTACCCAATAAAAATCATTGGTTCCCGCGCCAGTACCATTCGAATCTCCCACTGCGTATCTACTTCTTATTGTAAAATAACTATTTTGTACAAGTGTAACTAAGCCTATAACAATGTTCATGCCCTACCCTGGTTCACGATAAGTAATAATAGGACAATAAGTAGCATTATAAAAAGCTATAGGTGTATAAGTAGTATTAGTACCAGTAGAACTTGCTGTTTTATACCCCCATTGCATTAATAAACCATTGTCAAACTTTATGTAACCATTCTAACCTGCCTAATATCCTACTATCTCAGCCTTCTTTACTAACTATTCATATATTACTTTGTTCTGAACTGCATTTGTACTAGTAGAAGATAGAGCAGTATCAATAACTGGTTTATTACTTAGATCATTATATAATCCAGATGTGGCTACATCAGCAAGAGATGGAGTACCAGATATTTCTGAATATGAATAGGAAGGTTTACTTGAACCAATCCATGATGGCTTACTTGTGATTTCCGACCATGTATACGTTGGTTTGCTACTACCAATCCATGATGGTTTTCCAGTAATACCAGACCACGTTGTAGTACCAGCTGGACCTGTATCACCCTTATCTCCTTTATCACCTTTTGGTCCAGTTGCTCCACGTAAACTAGTTGAATAAGTATATGATGTAGTACCTTCTTGTCTTACACCAAGAGTATAACCACTCCATACAAACTCTAACGATTTACCATTAGCTCCATCTGAACCAGCATATCCTCTAGGTCCTTGATCCCCAGTGTCACCTTTCAAACCCTACGGACCCTAATCACCTTTTTCGCCCTTAGCACCAGTATCACCTTTTGGTCCAGCAATAGTTGGTATATTCAAAGTAACTGCAGAAGAACCATCATAAGTACCAGTAACTGCTCCTGTAAACTTGATAGCATTAGGATTCTTTAATGAAGTAGGAATATCAGACATTACTGCAAATGTACCTGCCTTAGATGCAATTCTACCACTAGTCTAGAATTGGTAATCTACCCATCCATCATCAATAGCTGCTGTATCTGACGGTGTATCTTTAGTACCCAATGATAATACGGCTGGACCAAATGATCCATTTACATTTCGTATACCTAATGCAACTGCGCTTATCCAACCATTACCTGATTTACCTACATAGACTATTTTCTTTCTAGATACAGGTGTAGTACTAGCATCTACAGTTTGGTTAGTTGATGATGCTATTTCATCTAATCTATAAGTTGGTTTAGCAGTTCCTATCCATGTTGGCTTACCTGTTACATTTACCCACGCTACTGAATCAGCTGTGCCACCTCCATTAGCAGATAACACTCCATTACTAATTGATAATCCTGCTCCTACTTTGATTCCACCTAAAGTAGTACTAGATGCGGTTGGTAATGTATATGCAGAAGGAATATTTAATGCTGATTTAAAATTAGCAAATGATACTCTTCTTAAAGAATTATCAGTAGTATTCCTTACAAATACTGAGCCAATAGATATTTCTTCATCCGTTAGTGAAGTTGTAATGGTTTTAGCATATATTGTTCCACTACCGTCTCTTTGTACTACAGTACTTGCTACAGCCTCTACCTATTTAGCTATATGACCACCGTCTCCGGTAAGCAAATATACAGCACTAGATCCTTCTTTCTTATAACCACTAGTTAGTATCTGTTTGTTAGCATCTCTAACTGGAATCTTGTTTGCTACATTGGTTTCACTTACATTATTATAGTCAACTATTCTAGTCCAAGATAAATCATTATCCCAACCAGTTCTATAATACATACCTGTTTTAGTAGGATCTGCATAGGCTCCATTGGAAGAATGATGAGAATAATACAATTCTAACCTAGCTGATTCGGCTGGTAAAGATACAACGGCTCCGTAATCATATGGTCCACTTAAACCAGTAGGAAGAGTTGCGTTATATTGCATTATTCCTATTTTACCTTTTAATGGATCTTTATCACTGGAAGAACTATTAACATTCCCTCTATATCTTAAATAAGCAGTATCATGTTGACCATCCAATGTATCTGCATTTAGTCCTGTACCTGATATTTGTGTTTTAAAGCTAGATAAAGTTCTTCGTCTTAACCAACCATCTCCATTGTCTACCCAGATAGCAGATATAGTTCCATCGTCATTTACTCTTTGTGTAGTCTAATAACTGATATTTATTATACTACCGTTACCATCTCTTTTTACAAGCGAATCTCCAGTAGCAGAAACATTCGTATCAGAAGTTTCAACCATAGTTCTTTTAAGAGTACTATAATCAGCATTAGTCATGTCCGCAGCAGCTTTGGGAGATATTGTTTGACCGCTATCTGTATAATCTGAAGTCCTTAACACTGGTAAAACATTTTTTGTAGTATAAAAATAGTATCTTGCTCCACCTCTAACATATATTGCCTCTGATCCACTGTTCTCCATCTGAGTTACTCTACCTATAGGTAGAATAGATTTATCTTGTGTCCAATTGAACTAATGAGAAAGTATTCTTCTATGCACCTTATTATTTATTCCATAAGCGAAAGCATACACTTCTTCTACAAAATGAACTGAGAATCCTTGTTCATGCGTTGCCCAACTTGGCTTTCTAGATACTCCTAATGTGGTATGCACTTCTATTCTATTATTGTACTTACTATCCATACGTATAGTAACAGGATAATAAGTATTTTCATCTAGAGTTCCAGTGTCTATAACCGTTTCTCTAAGTACATACAAATTGTTTAGATTTCCTACTTCATAATCTTTATATAAGAACTTATTTGCATTACCAGTACTATTAAGTATAAAGTTACCATCAGAATTAACTTGCATCCACCATTCCATATTATTGTTGAAATTAATGGAACCTTTATTAATTATCAGATTACCTGAACCATCCCTCTATACTAATGAATCAGCAACTGGAGTTACAGATCTAGTAGGCAATGCTGACCATGCCGCATTCTTTCTAACGTATTCTTTACTATCAGATGGAGCATCATCAATTCCTCCTCCACTACCACCTGTAATAACAATGTTACCAGCTCCTAGTAATGAACTGCCATTAACAGTCTTAATAGTTTCACCACTAACTAGTCTTTCTTGTTTTGCAGCATCTAATGCAAATATCTGTCCTGCTAATCTATTCTCTACATCTGTAGCTCTGATTTCTTCAGCTTCTATATCTGATTGTAGTTGTGTAACTGTATCAGTTATATCAGATGCTTTAGTATCTGTATATGCTTTAGCTGCACTAAGAGTTGCAGTATCTGCTGCTTTGTAATCAGTATCTAGTTTGTTAATAGCTGCTGCTACACCAGATAATTTGATGCCATTAGCTCCTACAGTTAAGTAAGAATCAGAAGTACTATCAATAGTAATGCTAAACTTGTTGTCTGCTAGACTTAAACCATTACCAGCCGTATATGTATCTACTAGATCACTAATATCTACAGGTACAGTTTGTTCCCCGTCCTCAGTTACAAATATAAAAATAAGGCTCTTCTTCTGTGGATCATAATAAGCTTGCTTTAAGAATCTATCTTTAGGTATGCTTATCTCACCAGCATTAGTAGAGTCTACCATCAATGTATAATGTAACTCATTATCAGGATCCTATACTAAGTTAACAGTAGAAACTTTACTTGATTGTAGATTGCTAATTAAAGTATCTTGTGCATCATTACGATCCGCTTCTACTACTATAGCATCTGCATTTGTTTTCTCAGCTGCTTTAGCTCTAATAATCTCATTGTCTAATTTAGTGTTAGTTGCAGTATCAGCAGCCTTATAAGCTGTATCCATTGCATTAATAAGATTCCTATTATTATCTTCAGCTTGAGTAGCTCTAGCAGTTTCATCAGCTATAGCTTGTGTATTAGAATTTATAGCATCAGTTAAAGAACCACCCTGTTCAGACATTTTAGCATCTACAGCCCATATTTCACCTTGTAACTGTTCTTCCGCTTCAATTGCTCTGTTCTGTTCTTCTACCATTCCTGAAGCAAGAGCTGTTTCAATTTCTATAGCACGCTTTTTCTCATCTTCTATTGCTTTAGCATTAGCTTTTTCTGCAGCTTCTGCACGTGCAATTTCATTTATAATACGGTTGAAGTTATCTCTTTCTGCAATAAGAGCTCTATCCTTTTCTGCATCAATGTCTTTAGACAGTTGTTCCTCTGCAGCTAATGCTCTATTCTTCTCAGTAACCTCTGCTTGTGTTGCACGATTTACTTCTTGTTGCAGTTCTAGTTTAGTAGCATAAGTATCAGCAGCTTCTACCTTAGTAAGATATGGAGATAAGTCTATATCTGCTTTATATTCTCCAAGCAGTTCCCACTCTCCATCTACATAGATATACTCTTTATAGAGATTACCATGAGTACCTTGACTATCAACTACTAGATATATCTTAGTAGTATCAATATCTTCTGTAGGTAGTTCTGATACTATCTTATATAAAGTTAGATCCAGTACACATGATACTACATTATCAGTAATATCTATGCCTGAACCAGCAATAAGTTTATCCTACTTAGTTAGTTTTAATGTCTCTATATCCTAACTTATGATAGCAATCTTACCATCAAATTGACGTATCTCTTCATTCAGATGCTCATCAAAGTTCTTTAATTGTTGTTCTACCCACTTCTTTATTCTGTTTTCAAATTCAGGTAGAGTTCCTTGAAGTACTTTTATAGTTTCCCAATATCCCTCTGCATTCCATACCTTTATACTACCACCAAGTGGATCAGTACTAAGGTCAACCCAGTACATTACTTCATCAGGATTGGGCTATATATCACTTGCTCTAAAATTAACAAATCTTACCATCTTTATTTACCAAGCTTTAATATTTGTTTTCTAAGTCTTCCCTCTCTATATGATACATGTATCCATGAGTAGTTATTCTCATTAATAAGTTGATCAAACTCAAAGTTATCTCTGATTAACTCAAATAACTTCTTATTCTCTTCTTTGCTACCTGCTGTTATGTCAGCAGCTTCTCCTAATACATGTTGACTTGTCTTAGCCCCCTTAACTGCTTTATTTACTTCTGGACTGCGATAACCTGAATTAACTATAATAGGTTTACCATACAATTCTCTAAGTGGATCAAGTACCTTTTCTACTAGAGTAATTAGATTCTTCTCTGCCTACTCTGTAGGAGTATTATCTAATTTCTTAGCTGTAGCTGTAGCAGACTTTGTTAACTCTTTAATATTGAAGTATTTCATTTTATATCTTTTTAATTTGCGTATCTTGTAGTTCTTGGTTGAGCATCATATACTACACTACCTAATAAATCTGCAGCTAAGTTCATTCCGAATTGCTTATCGTCGTTATCTATCTCATTTACTTTGGATAGAATATGGATCTACAATAAGTAGATCCACTCTAACAATTCTCTATCAGTATATTTAGCAAGCTGCTTGTTCATCTTTAATCTCCTCTGCACTAGTTTCGATTTCTTCAGTGTTCATGATCTTATCAAAAATAGGGTTCAAAGATTCTTGTATAACTGCTAAAAAGTTACCAGCAATGATGCCTTTAAGTACTTCTACATTATCTTTAGTAACATCCATTTCACCATTATGATATAGTTCTCTAGATATTTCTAAACCTTCTTGACTTACTGCAGAATTATACAACAGATTTCCTAAATCTTTAGAAATATCAACTGTAGATTCTTCTCCCTCAATGTTCTTAATTGTAATGTTTCTAAAATCAATCAACATAATATTTAGTTTTAAAATTAATAATATTTATTAACGTTAAAAAGTGTTACATGTCTTACATGAATTACAAACTTTACAATCTATAATATTACACAGTGTTTCTAACTTCAACGGATTATCAGTATCAATCTATCTACCACAACCACAAATCATAGATTGTAGTATCTATCTGTCCTGTACGAAATCAGTTTGTGTTATTAGAAACTCTAGTTCATTTATACATATAGCTGCTACCACAGATCTATTGTCTATGATAGCGCTATATCTTAATTTATTATCTACTTTGTTTGTCATTTTTAGAATGATTTATTAACAGCATATGTATAATTTCCTATTGTAGTCTTCACAAAATCTCCAGAATTTTTTACTACTCTTAATTCATTAGTCTAACTACCCATGGCGTATAACTCATTCTTAAAATATATAAAGTCTATAGTAACATTACCCCCATTGTATAGTCGAATAGTATCACAACTTCCAAAACCGCCCGAATTAGGTAATACAAAACCTGGATCTAGTCTACTAGGTCCTTTGTGTATATCTACATTATAACTAGTTAAGTTTACTATATTTAGCTAAGCCTATACCATTTGATCTGCCTAATATTCATCCGGGTAAAATTCAGGATCTGGAGTTGCAAAAGAAGCTGTGTATAAGTCTATGGTATTATTGGTTACAGTTACATCGTCCCTCTATCTAACTATATACAAAGTTTTAAAAGAATAATCATTAGGTATAGTTAGAGAATGTGTGGTAGTAAATGAAGTAACTTTATGAATTACAGCATTAGTACTAAATCTTCCCTTTACTGTTGCTTTATTCATTGTTACTTCGCCAGTAATCCCATTTACCTAGAAATTTGGATTGAATTTATTAGGTAATAAAGTAACTACAACATTCTCACTTAAATAGGTACTTGCAAGATTTACTACCAACTATAAACCATACTTTAGAGTACCACTTTGTATAAAACTTTTAGGTAGAGCATAAACTCCATCGTAATCCATTCTTATAGATTCTCTTACTCCACCTTCTGTCATATAGTTATATAATAGATATATGTTGGAATTGTTAGAAACTCCTTTCACATTTATATTAAATTCTGGAAGATCTTTATGACTACTTTGAGTCCATATTAAATAATCCGTTGCGAAAGAAGACGATGTCTTACCAGTAATAGTTATAGTATCACTTGTTATAGTTCCATTGTAATTACTACTGCTACTTTTAAAATTATATGCCCATATAGATGTATCTGTAAATGAAAATGGTTTAACAGTACTATTAAAGTTCTGATAATCAGTAGATTCTTGTCCAAGTGCATCAGTACCTTGTTTACTAAACATGTACTCTTTATTGAACACGAAATCTCCAAGTGTACCATTATCTGCAATCAGTAACTTAGTATACACTGCTTCAAAGTCATCCATCAATATCCAAGTAGCATTTATTCCATTAGAATTCCAATCTTGTTCTGGAGTAACTCCTAGATTTTGACCATTCCATGTAGTAGTTTTATTCATTACATAGAATGCTTCACCTTGTAATACAAATGGTGCTTGAGTATCAGTAGCTTCGTATGTCTTATTATGGATATAAGTTCCTGCTGGATATACAAGTCTTCCTCTTAAACCATTAGTACCATTTACACCATCATTACCTACCCATTTAACCCATTCATAATCAGTATAACGAGTACTTTCTACTGAACTAGTTTGATTATAAGCTAAACCGATATACTTAGTGTACATATTAGGTTTATCATATATCTGTGAATCAGATGTAGGCTGATCATCAGAGTACTTAATCCAAGTATATAGACTACCACCCGGTTCACCTGCAGCTCCATCTTCACCACTAATTCTAACAGGTTGATCCCATACTCCAATCAGTTCATCATTAGCAGCTATCTCAGCATGTGACATCCACAAGTATTCGTAGCTATTAACTACTGGTACAGTAGTAGTCCAACCTGCCGGATTTCTAACAGTAGTAGCAATACTAGGAGCATAACCTTTAGTCATAGACATAAATCTAAACTCTGTATGTTTACCATCTAAAGCTTCACCATTTTTACCATTTAACTGTATAACTTCAGACCATGTTTGTACTTCATCTTTAGGTCCATCTACCATACCAACGCATTGCCACCATTGACCGTCTGAAGTAGTAGGATAATCTAACCACCCGTCTATACCAGTAGTACCGGGTCTAGGATTCTTAAATGTTGGTTTAGCAGGTCTAGAATTAGATTTCTTATATACATAAGTACTCCAGTTAGGTACAGATCCAGATTCTCCGTCCTCACCATCTTTCAATACATATAGTGTCTCTTGGTCTACAAGTATACTGTTACTATTCCTTTGGTCGTATAACGAGAATGTAATATAAGCCACTATACCACTAGTATTAATAGTATTATTAGCATAGTATCTCATTTCACTAGCATTATCAATCTTATAAGCAAAGTAATAACCATATGGAGTACTATCTACAGTAGTAGTAGAATCTCCTTCGAATAATCTTATACCACATGATACATTAGCCACAGACGGAGTACCATTCTTATTTACATGAATAGCACTTACAGATGGGGCTAACTGATATATCTTAGGAGTTTGACCATCAGCACCGGGTTTAACTTTAGTAATTGTCAAGGTTACGTCTCTTATGTAAGTATTACCTTGATATACTGCTTTAACAGATGCCGGTAGCCTTATTACTTCAGGAGCTGACTTATCAATAGCAGTTATAGTAATAGTACCTAATACAGATGATGTAGCTGTTACTCCTGCTACTTCACCTAGTGTTGGGTTCTCATATAATGTAAGTTTAGTAGTTCCATAGTACATACTTACTGTAGATGTTACAGGTAATCCACTAACCACATTACCTTCAGAGTCACATGCTACAGCGATCATATCATTATCAAAGTCTGTAACTAAACCTCCTACACCATCTACTCCGTCTTTACCGTCACTAATCTTATAGATAGTTTCTTTATCTACTAACTATCCACCATTAGTAAGCATAAATATTATCTTCTTCTTAATTGAAGAAGTAGATATGTTTTGATCTATAGTATAGTTCTCGGCAAGCTCTTCATCAATTACATATTTAAATGCATAACCATTTGGTAATTGAGATAACTCTACTGTGTTAGCACCCTGTGTTTTCTTAATACCGCAAGTAATAAATACTACATCGGATACACCTTTCTTATCTACATGAATAGCATCAACAGAAGGCATTAATGAATACAGAATAGCGTCTTCTCCATCAGCACCGGGTTTGATCTTATTAATAGTAAGATACGTAGTACGTTCCATCAATTCATTGTTATACACAGTACTAGCATCAATCGGTATACGTATGGTAGTATCCGTAGTATTAGCAATAGATGTAACAGTAATTATACCAGATTGTCTATCTGCAGTAGCTACAACACCTTCTGGAGGACGTACAGTTAATGAACTTAGATTTAATTGCACAGTTCCATAGTACATACTTAAGGTTGCATTAAGTGGTAGACCACCTACTACATTACCCAAACTATCTGTAGCTACTGACTGTATTTCATTATCTAAGTCTAATACAATACTACCTAAACCGTCAAGACCGTCTTTACCATACTTAGCCCACAATGATGGTCCAGTATATGCTCTCCATCTACCTCCTCTGAACTTTCTTTGACACACCCATTCATATGGATATTCTTTTGTTACCCCTATTGGATCATCTGACCAACCTCCCGGAATGTATTCTATACCTTCAAAGTCACCAGTTTCCTGATATGCATCTGAATTAGTATTGTTTGGAGTTGGATTATCTGGATCATTGTTAGTAGTAGTTCTATAGAATATATACTGTACACCATCTCCATCCTAACCATTAGCTCCCCATTTAGACCATAATGCAGGTTGACTGAATGGACCCCATTTACCATCTTTCTTACTTCTGGTACTGACCCATTCTCCTTGATAAGTAGTAGTTACTCCTCTAGGAGTATCAGTCCATCCTAAGTCAGTAGGTACGTAATCATCAATCTATTCACTAGTTGGAGTATCAGGTCTATCTAAGTCACCAGCAGTTGCTGTACGCTTATATATAAATTCATCTGCTTTTCCGTCTGCACCCGGTTTACCATCAGCACCAGATATCTTAATTGGAGTAGACCAATCCTCTACTATATCTGGATTAGAAGTAAATGTTCTATCTGACATCCATATTGGAGGAGTCAATTTCTGATCATTACCTTGCCATCCTTCTGGATATACTACTTCATTAGTTTCAGAATCCCATGATCCACCTACTGGTTTTTCAGGTTCTTCTTCACTAGATTTATATGCAAATACAGTCTTATAAGATACTCCGGGTAATCCTTCTCCCGGTTCTCCTTGAGGACCTGATTCACCTGTAATTCTAATAGGACCTACCCATTTATCAACAAGATCACCATTTTCGTCGATTAACGCATTAATCATCCACATGAATTCACCTTTGATCAATGTTGGCGGTTCATCTGTCCATCCTTCTGGAAATCTCACAGTTCTGTCCAATGGAGGTGGAATAGTCTCAGCAGCACTCTTAGCATACTTGAAGTCCATGTAGCTATTAGTCTTACCGTCTTCACCTGTACATTGTACTGGATCTGTCCAAGTAGCCACTGTGTCTGTACTACCATCTACCAAACCCATTGACATCCACCATCTACCAGTAGATCCCGGACCATCAAACCAACCGTCAATGCCTGCTGCTCCCGGAGTAGGTATAAAGAAGTTTGGTTTACTTGGTTGTAGTTCTGATTGTTTGAATACCCATGTATTCCAATTTGGTTTAACTGATTCTCCCGGTTTACCGTCTGTACCATCTTTACCGGGTTCACCTTTCTCTCCCGGAGGTCCTTGTATACCTCTTTCTCCCTGTATACCTTTTTCTCCTTGTGGTCCTTTAAATAATATCCAAGTATAATCTACAGGATTTGAACTAGGAGTTTCTACAGCTTGGTTTTCAGCAATACCTATATGAGTAGTATCTGGTTGAGGCTGCATAGTCATATTAAGACCACTAGAGTTATTAGCGTATCTAATCCAAGTATAATTACTTACAGCACCACTACCTGATCCTTTCTCTGATAAATCTACTAACTTCTGACCTATTACTGCCATGAGTTTATCCTAAGTAGAATCATAGTATATCTGACCATTTTGATAAGTACCACTAATATTACATTTAATATTCTTAGCAATGTCTAAACACTGCGGTAATACTAAAGTATTATTCAGTATAATACTACCATTAGATATACTACCTCCATCAAAGAACAATACACAGTTAGCTGGCATCTATATTGTTTGACCTTGCAGATTATAATCATACTATATTCTATAAATAGTACCAGCTCTATTTATATCTGACTACTGAAGTAAATTGACATTGTTAACAATACGTTTACGCAATATCTTTCTACCCAAACCACTGAACTGATTTGGTACATATTCTTTATCTGCAAACTTAAGGTTGAAATCATAATCAACCATTATGTCTTCACCATCAGCAGATATTGCGCTTACTGGTTGCCAATATGCCTTATTAGTAATACTAATGTTGACAGGTACTTCCTTTATAGATATAAAAGACTTATAATCATTATCATAGACTAAACAAAGTCTATCATACTATTTAGAAGAATCATGTTTACCGTCACATGTAAGTGTAACTTTACCTAATAATTTCGTATATTCCATTCTAAAAAATTAATTCTGTTTCTGGTTTAATAAAGTCTTTAACATCTGGTGCATCAAAAGTAATCTGATTATCTTTAGGATCCACATAAGCATTAGGATACTTAGCATAATCTGATATCACTACAATATTGCCATGGTAGTCCAATGCAATATATAGGAACTATTTTAATTCATCACATGTGCACATATTTTCACAATTTACATACTCCATTAACACATGTTCTACACCCTGTATTAACAGTTTTAGTATTAATATTAACGTTCAACAATTTGCATAAATCCAAGTAAAACTATAGTGCTTCTTTATTATGAGCAGTAGCAATAGCCTATTCTAATAATTGCCTCTTAAATACTATTAGCATTAAAAGTTGCATCTATCTATCGTCTAAACAAGTTTGACAATACTTACGCAACATCTTTATCTCTGCATTATATAAGATATTAGGATCATAGTATACACCATCTACATAGTCATTAGCGTAATACTCAGTAGTAACAAACATCTTGATATACTTCATATTAGTATCAAATTCTGATAATACATCAGACTCTACTGTTATTTCATATGCATATATTGTTGTTACTTCCTTCTCTTCGCCTTCACGTACAATCTCTTTATAAGATATTCTAGCGTTATTATAGTTCAACACGTAATCATGATTGTCTGGATTCTCGCAATATATATTACCTATATTATGACATTCGTCAATGTATAATACTATATCATTAGTATTTACTATAGATATATTAGTATACACACTGAATACCATTAGATTATCCTTTATGGTTACATTAAATATTTTATTCATAATATTAAAATAAAAAAGTGGAGCGGGGAGATATACTCCACCAGCCCCACTTCATAATTGATTGAATTAATTCGATTAAGCAGCTTCTCCTGAGATGAAAGCTTTGATACCTTTAGCAACGATTGAATTTGTGAAACCTTCAGCTTTCTTAACATAAACCTCAGTTGTCAGAGGAGTAGTCTTGATATACTGGTTATCATTACTAAGATATTTATTGTCATTTTCGATAGTGATGTAGTTGTATTCTGCACCTTCTTCTACCATTCTAGGCTGTTCTACAATAGGATAAGCACCTGTAAATACATGTCCTTGGTAACCCATGAAACGTACTTCAGTATCTCTTACTTGTTTCCAGTAACCCTTACCCGGAGTACCTTCAACTTTATTGATAGTAGCTCCCGGAATAGCTTCAGGGTAGTTGCTAAGGATAGCTCCCGGAATAGTAACATACAGACTAGCTTCCATGCTTACTGTAGAATATTCAGACAGTGAGTAAACTCCTTCATTATCATCTTTTTCCATTGCAGTCAAAGTGATAACAGCACTATTAACTGTAGCATTAATTCTACGATTTGCGTGTTTGTTGATCTTCTTAACGATAGCAGCAGCTAAAGCAGAAGCATCTGTGCTAGCAGCATATACTTCATAAGTATGAGTAAACTGACCCGGAGCTTCATACATATCTTTGTAAACCATTCTCAGAACGTATCTGTGACCAGCTACGATAGTTGCGTCAGTCAAGGTAATAGTAATTTTATCCTGAACAGGAGCAACATATTCACCAATAACAGCACTAGGTTTTGAATCTTTCTTGATTTCATTACCAAATTTGATATTAGCTTTCTGAGCAACTGTACCATCAGGCATAGTTACATTAACTTTATTCTGAGCTACACCTACATACAATGAAGTGGCGTTAGCAGCTTCAGCGGCAGTTTTTAAGATAGCTCTATTCTGGTCGAACAAAGCAACATCACCTACAGCCAAAGCATCAGCAGTAGTATATGATGCAGGGATATTTTTACCGATCAATACGATATCTACGTGTTGTAACATAATTTAAATTTTATTTTTAGTTTAACATAAATGCGCGCTCATGTAAACTTAGTTCATCTTCTACTTTCCTTATTTCAGATTTCCACGTCAATGAACGCATTAGTCTTTGTCAGATTTACCTGACTATTGCATAGAAGCAGCTTGCTGTATATACATCATTACTGCTGCATCTATAATTTCTTGGTGAGTATCAACTGGTAATTCAGTGTACTCTTCTGTTAGTTTATTACCTAAATCTTTGGCATTTCTTAAGTAAGTTAACTGGTATTCGTTTATGCCGTAATTACCATCTGTTATCAATACTATTTTGCCATCTGTATATAATCTAACTGGTCTAGCTTGATTGTGATGTAAGTGGTATTCTGATAGACTATTACTTAATATTCTATCAACTGTTTCAATAGTAGCTTCAATTACATCAGTGGAATTAGAAACCAAGGCAGGACATTTGTTGCTATAAATATTAATAGTCGCTTGCTCCCCTAAAGTATACATATATCCTTCTGGGTAGTCTGTTGACCATCTATTACCTGTTCTTGTAAAGTCAATGCTAACATATTTATCTGTTTTTACTAGAGTACGTAACTTATCAGATAATTCTTGATTAAGCTAAAACGCTCTATATAACTGTTTAACATATTCGTCTTTAGCTCTATTTATATAGTAGAATATAGTATCTGAGTTCAGTTTACTCATAATATTATAACCCGGTATAATATTATTCAACTATCTTTCAAATGCTATTTGAAATGCTCTCTCAGTCATAATTATTCAGATAATTGGTTCAACTATAATTTACTAGATGTTCTTGGTGATTCAATGTTTTCTAATGCTATTACTACAGCTCTATTGATAACCTCATTCATTACATCTTCAGGTAGATCTAATTCTTCATCTAACTGAGTATAATCAAACTCTTTAGGTTTCTTTATATAAGTAATATTAACTGCATACTTATTGCTTGATGGTTTAAAGCTATCTGAGATCTACATTACTGGATCTACATAGATTTTCATTTTGTTATCTTCTAATGTAGCTACAGGTACTTCAACCCAAGGTATGTTGTTATATGTTTGTTTAAATAGGTTCGCATTCTCATGGTCTACTATTAAACAATTAGTAGATGAACCTTTAAACATAATTACTGCAGATAATATAGTTACTCTTCTACCACCATCATGTATATCATCTATTACAAATTCATTATACATAGAATTGTTAGCAAAGATATTCTCATCAGTACGTACTAAAGCATCCAGCTCAGATATACTTTGGAGAGATCCTTCGAAACCTTGCTTTAATACATTGTTTCCACTTATCTTATTACTAATTATCTCATTCTGAGCCTAATTAAGAAAGATATCTATCTCCTCAGGTAAGAATGCAGGAGAGCCACCATAGGCAACCCCCTGAGCATTCTTATCAAGGATAACTTTAAACTAAATATGTGCAGTACGGTTATTCATTACTTGGACTTGATTTCATTTAAAATTGCCATCTTAATATCATTGTTCTTCTTGTCCTTCAAATAAGCAATTACGTCTTCCAAACCATTACCAATAAGGTCTGTACCAAAGTAATATTGAGCTCTATTCTTTCTAATGATATTCTTAGCAATAGCTTCTTCAATCACAAAGTTAATTTCTTTGTTTGGGTTTTCTACCCATTTCATGATAAACTTCTTTGGTGATTCTTCAATCTGTTCTGTCAACTTAGCTTCAATCAGTTCATTTGACATAGTATCAGATTTAATACCATAAAGTCTAAGACATTTACGCATATCTTCAATAGACATCTTATCCATTTCTCTATATGCTTCACGTTTGATCTTGTTGATCTTGTTAGCTTCTTCAGCCTCACTGTCCCTATTAATCATTACATAATCAGTAGCTGGTGTGATCTTATTCAGTCCGTTTGCTACTCTCTTATGTCCTTTAAGGAACAAATATTTTAGTTCGTCTTCAGGTCTATCAGTATCTAGTATTACATCCTTTTTGCCAACTTTAACAGCAAAAGTATCCCAAAATGAACTATTGGGTGCTAGTTTACCTTGTTCGAAACCAATTTCTTTTTCTAATCTCTCTGCATCTTCTGCAGTCAATCCAGTATAAATGTTACCAGATCTGGTCCAGTATGAACTAATATAGTCATAACATGTAGACCATTTTGTAAGCCCAGTCCACGGGTTGGCTTTAATTATTCTAACGATTACTTCCATAATATTTTAATTAGATTGTTCAGTTAGTTGTTCTTTATAAGAAAAACAAGCTTTGCATTTTTTGCAATATTCTCCGGATTTACAGTATTTAGTAACAGTATCTTTACTTATATTAAAGTATTTAGCACATTCTTTCATTGAATTAAACTCTTTACAGGATTCTATTTCTTGATTAGTTTCATTATCTATTGTTATGAACTCTGCTATTACTCTTTTTTTACCAAGTTCTATCATAGATTCTATATGCTTTTTTTTCTTTTCTGACACTATTCCTGTTCTAGATTCAGACATTCTTTTCTTTGTTTCTTCGGAATGTTTTCTACCAATAGCTTTCTGTCTGATTTTATCTTTAGTTTCTTCAGAATGTTTCTTTCCAAAAGTTCCATCTCCACCTTCTGTAAGGTTATAACCAATAGTTCTATCTGTGGAATTGTACTGTTTTATCCAGTATTTTTCTTTTTCTTTTAATTCATCATATGTATCTGCAAAATCTATTATTTCTAATGTGAAATTTTCTTCACCATATTTTGCCATAGAACGATGAATTGGGGAAGGTTCTCCGATGCGAGACTCATACCAGTGATGGCGATATCTCGCACCAGAACCCTGATTGGTTATACCAATATAAACTTTATTAGTCACCTTATTAGTTATCTTATATACTTCGTTACTTTTCATAATGTATTATTTAATTTACATTATATGTAACGTATGATTCCATAAAAAGTTGCTAATAAAGTTGAATTAATTATGGTTACTCACTTTCCATTATGAGCTCGCCACATGCGCGGGGATCTCTCAACATGATACCCATTTCACCAAGGAAGAATACGGTATAACCGTCCTTACCATTAGATCTAAGAGTACTCTTTGAGTTAGCATAACCAGTTGGAGCAACAGCACCACCAGTGTACCAAGTTACAAACTCACGGTCTTTACGAACTACTTTTACGATGTTAGCTTCACCATCACGTCTACCCAGATCAAGGAATGTCATACGATATGATTCCAGAGGTTTCAGTGTGATCGGATGCAGCATACGATTATAAGTAGTATCATCATACAATGGGAAATACTTCAGAGTAAGTTCGATACCGTTAGTCATCTTGTAAGTCTTGAACTGACCACCAAAAGTAAGACTATCACCAGAACCTGTTACAAATACTGTATCGATCAGATTCATATTGATCATCTTTTCTTTTAATACTCTGTCGAATTCTCTCATACCCATTTCACCAGTCAAGGCAACAAACTTACGTTCGTTAGTACCAAGTACATTGTAAGACAGGTCGAACAAGAAGTCTTCCAACAGTTCTGCACTCAATCTAGTGTAGTAACGTCTGTTAGATGGAGCAATCTGTTCCAACAGACCAGCACCAATAAATACTGGACGACCGTTAGTACCTTTCAAGTTACAAGAACCATCTTTGTTTACATTATTTTTCATGTAAACCAGCATTCTTTCACATCTCTTATACCATTCTCTCATTGCAACCCATTCCTGATAGTCAGCCCACAGATATGATTTCTTACCTGTTTTAGGGTCTTGCAGAGCGATTGCCATTACTGTTGAATATGCTGAACCAGTAATATCATAGTTAATACGAATTGTCGTCAGATAATTACGCATTTTGAAATGAGTATTATAGTTCAGAATATCACCTTCTTCACTGTATTCTTCTACAGCAGAAGCAAGACGAGATACCTGACATCCAGCTTTCAGATATTCAGAAGGGATGTAAGATGTAGGGTTACCATCTGCTACAAAGCAAGTGTATACCCAAAGGTTGCCATCCTGATAAGGTGCACCTGATACGCGTACTTGGAAATCTTTATTATCGAATTCCAGAATAGCAGTAGGTCCAAACCAGTTATCTTCCAACCACAACAGGATAGGTGTATTACCCAAACCAGCTGTAGAGTTATCAGTAATAGCAGCACCATTCCATTTTGCGTCTCTAATTGTTACAGCTCTATCAGCATCAATCATTACGCTCCATTCCCAGCTTGGCTGATCAATGGTCATTACATTACCAAGACCGCCAGTGAGCATATCCAGAGAAGTCTGGTAACCGTTATCCTTAGTACCAAATACATAAGACAATACGGTAGCAACCTGATATGGATTCTATTGTGAAGCTGCACTGATCTTAGCAGTGTCAATCAAGTCTGAAAACCATTTACCTTTGTATAAAACTAAGTTATTTAGAATATTATTATCCATAAAATACTAGTAATTTTAATTTAATTAGTTATTATTAATTTGCACGTAGCATTCGTGCAGCAGAACTCCAGATATCAGTATCATTCGAGATCTCTTGTTTTTTAGTCTTTCTACTTACTCCAGTTCTATTTAGACTTTCTTTAAATTTGTTAATAGCTTTGGTGGAACCTTCACTCTTAGCAGCCTTCAATAGTGTGTCTCCCTTCATAGTAAAGTAAGCAGACTCAAGTAAGTTCTTTACGCTTTTGGACCAATCCTTTTGGAATTTTGTCATGCCATCAGCGTCAGGCTTAAATATGTATTCAAGTAATACCTGTTTATCTTTTTCAGGTATTTTAATACCACGAATATTATCCATGCCTTTTATTTCAGTGACAACGTTCTGGAAGTATTCCTGTTGACGCTTTGCAGCAGCTTTAGCTTGGTTTTCTTGATCTTTCAATAGCTGTTGTTTCTTTTGCTCTTTAATCTCTTTAAGAGCTTCTAAAGCATCTTCTGCTTCATCTTCAAGCAAACCAGCATCTTCATACTTAGTTAATTTCTTATCTATCTGTTTAGTACTAAAGCCTTTCTCTTTCAAGAACTCTTTCAATACTAATTTCTGATTAACTTCGTCATCTTCAATACTGATTTCATTAAGATCAAGTTCACCTTCAATTTCAAAGTAATCTCTAAGATTTCCACCATTCTTAACAAAGTTATCCAAAGCTTCAACTTCTTCACTTGCATACTGTGGTACTGAATTCTCTTCAATTACTGCTTGAAAGTAATCAACAAGTTCTTCTGGAGTAGAAGGAACTTCATCATCTTCGCCTAATTCCCAACCCATCTTTTCAGATATAGCTTCAAAGAATGTAGTTACTGTGTTATTATCAGTAGTATCATCAGTATCTGCATCATCGTCATCATCTACATCTTCTTCTTTCTTAGGTTCAGGTTCAGTTACTTCTTTTTCCTTCTTACTTTTTCTAGTCTTTGCAGGTTCTGGTTCAGTAGTATCGTCGTCATCATCTGCATCGTTGTCTTCTACTGGTTTACGTAATTTTTCCAGTTCTTCGTCTGTCAAAGGTTCCGAAGCACTATCGTCTATATCATTTTTAGTATCCTCTTTGCCAGTACTTGTTTCAGTTTTAAATACATTACCCCCTGGCATGAAATCTTCAAAGATTTCGAAACCGTTTAATGTTTCTTTTTCCATAATTATATATAATTAGATTTTATTTGTTGTTTAAAATGCATTGACAAAAATATTTCAATTCTTCAATACTCTTATCACTCTTCATAATATTCACATACGCACATACCAATTGAATATTATCTTTTGTATACCCTTTGTTACTATCTATTCTATCAATAGAAATATTAGTAGAATGTTTTCCTTTACCTACAATAGTACTCATCTATAAATTAGTTAGTGCACAAAGTCCAGATTGTTTATTATAGAGATCTATAAGAAATTCTAAATCTATATCGAATTGTAAGTTACGTCTATTTTTAGTTTTACGGACTCTAGTTTTACAACCGTTTAATAAAGACCCCAAGTAAGTATTTATATCTATATTTTTGCTATTGATTCGCGCAGCTTTCTTATAATCAGCTACACATTTTTTACACTAAGTAGATCTACCTAATCTGGCTGTATTCTATGAATTTAATTGAAATTGATCAATATCCTTGTATAAACCGCAAGTTCTACATATTAATTGACCGCTTTCATTAAATCTAGTCAAAGTTCTATTACTTGGAGTATGCTTACTACATTCTATACAAATACCTTTAAAACCGCATATTGCCTATTTATTATGATGAAAATTATCAGCACTCATTACTTTATACTACTGACACTTATTACATAATTTATAAGTTACACCATCTATCACCTAGAATATCTGTTTTCCTAACTTTCTATTGTAAGTTTTCATTTCCTTCTCTTTTTAGCCCATTTGTGGGCGTTAATAGCAAAGGTAGCCCTTTTTCTAGTTAAAGGATTTTTGCTATGTTTTAATTGCTCAAAAGATTTACCTGTCTTTTTAGAGGTTGCTGTTAGTTTCCCTCTATTCTTCTTCTTTATGTGTATCCCTCCGTCCTTGTGGTTCGGTATCGGATACTGTGGCATTATCATTGCCATGTCTATCAGATCGCTCATTTTTGATAAAGTATTTATTGATTAATTTATTCTTTCTAATTGTTGTTATACATAGCAGCTGCACCTAAACCAAGTAAAGGAATAGCATTGAACCATCTAGTATATTTGTTAATGTTATTAAACTGTCTACTAGCTCTGGCTACTTCTCTCATAGAATCTATATTTGATACTTCTTCTATTACCTTCTTCATCATTTTGGGAGATACTGCTTGTCCTCTTCTACTAATGTGACCGTTATTAAACATATATTCTCTAAATTGATTCATATGAGCTTTCTGTTCTGTTGGTTGAGTAAAATACCAATCTCTATTATCAATACCATTAATAATATCTTTGCTCATCTAATAGAACATATTATTGCCCGCATCTGCACTAGGTAAATCTCCAGCTTTTAACATATCAGTATAATGACTCCACTCATGTTCTGTAAGATAATTTCCTAGTTTAGTTCTTTTAGGATTAATACCATAATAGAACTCTCCGTTGTTATCCATGTCTTTATACATAGTACCTGTAGCAGAACTTAGCTTATCATTTATTTCAGCTAATTTAGGAAGTTTTGTAGGATCATCATTATACGCATTTATTATATCAGCATATGCGGTAGTATAATCATCTCCAAATTGTCTTTTAACCTAATTAGCTCTGGTAATATATTCTGGATCATCCATTAGTCTTTCAGCTGCATTGTAACTCTGATTAACCGCTTTAGTACGTTTTGCTAAATCTTCTGCGCTAGTATTAATTATATTATCTAACTAATTATTAGTTATATTTTTATTTACAGAAGTATTAAAGTTATGACCATAACCTCCCTTGGATTTTGTTTTAGGAGTAATTCCTTTATATTTACTTCTAAACTGTTTAACAGTCATCGGCATGAACGGAACTAACCCTAACGCAGCTAAACCTGCTCCAGACCAATCCTTATTACTAACAGCATCATATACATCATATGCAGCAACTGCATCACCTACTGGTGTAAAGTTAGCAGCATCTTCTAGGTCTAATAATGGTTTCAATCCTCTAACTAATGGTCCACCTGTAAATCTATCAATTTCATCTGTACCATTATTATAGTAGTCATATACCTGTTCTTCAGTATACTTTCTACCATATCTATCACTATAAAGTTTACCTTTATATGGTATAGGTTCAATTATAGTAGGTTTGTTAGTTGGAGGTACTTCACCACCATTCTCTGCTTTTATTATATTTTTGTTTGATACAGAAGCTGTAGTGTTAAGTAAATCTAATATTACATTATCGTCAACAAATAGGTTCAATATATCTGCATCTTTTCCAGTCCTACGAAGCTTCTATATATCTGGCTTGCCATATACTTTTAATGGATCAAGATTATTTAACTTACGAAATTCCATTAATCTAGAATAAATTTCTTCTGGTCTAGTAAGATAATCAGTATAATTTCCTTTATCATATACCTTCTAATCTTTTATTATAGATTCTATCTACTTGCTAGTAGCTGCTCCATATTTATTAAGTCTATGTGTCATTTCATGTAATAGATTTTCTCTATTAGGATCTCGGTAGTCTTTACTAAGAACTATTCCTTCATTTGGATGATAGTACCCTTTTGCATTTTTATCAATACTTTTTACTTTATTATCATCTATGGTAATAGGTATTTGATCCAATCCTTTATATGGTATATGATGTTGTAGATTAGTTTTAGCAAAATCAGGGGTAGTAAATCCTTTCTGAATAACGTCTAACTGTTTGTTCATATATTTTGCTTTACTATTAGCATACTATCTACGTTGAGAATACCAATTTTTTAAATACTGTTTCTCTTCATCTCCAATTTCACCACCATCTTTATACTTATAAATAGGATTTTCATTACCTTCCCATGTAGTAGTATATGTAGTACCATCTACAGTCTATGGATAGTAACCTAACTTAGCATCTTCTTGTAATCCTATCAGAAATGTAGGATGCCAAGGTTTCTTGAGTATTTCACCTGTTTCTGAATCTCTAGTTGGTAAATGATAAGATCTGTCTTCCTCAATGTATTCTGGCTCATAACCAAGTTCATAAGCTCTTTTCAGATTATAACTACTATCATCTTGCAAATTATCTGGTAATGAAGCTTTCCAATCCAAATAGCCTTTACTGGGATTTTGCTCCCGGTAAGACTTTAAGCTCTGCATTCTCTATTTAAATGCTTCTTTGTTCATAATTTTTCAATTATTTCTTTCCACCTTTGCCCTTTTTAGAGCCTGACTTTTTACCTCCACATGCCATAATGTTTCCTCCTATTTAAATATGTTAAATCCTTTTCGTTGTTATAAGCTTCTTTCTCAAAGCTTATATTTCTATAAGCATTACCTTTCATAAATAATCTTACTAGCCATTCACCAAAGTAAATCAGATAGAACGGTATATATAACAGTTCTTTCATCTGTGCTGTGTGTATACTTTCATGATTAATATCTTTTTCAGACATTTTCATACCTTTGCGTACAAAACACAAACCAAATAAATTCATTGCCTTAAACCCTTTAAAAGGTATAATATTATTATATATTAATTTCATATTACTTCTCTCCTACTACTTTTATAAAATAACAATCTAATTTCTTCATAAAGCCACCTGTATTATCGAGTGCGTATTTGATTGCTCCTTTATCTATTCCTAATCTTCTAGCGGCTTCTCTCATAGAAGGATATTCTTCAATTCTGCCATCCATAAATAAAACCTCTAAACTTACTCCTTCTGGTCTATTACTATAATCACTATACCGTTTAATCTGTCCTTCTGACAAATGGGACTTCCAAATCATCTGTTTATCTGCAGAAACATCAGTAAATCTAGGGATCGTGTACCCATTTTTATATTTACGTTTCATTGCTTCTGACTATTTTGGTTTTGGTTTACCAGTATTAGCTTTTCTTACCTTCTCTACTATTTCTGGAGGGATTTTCTTACCAGTATGAGCTTTGCTTATCTTCTATTTGGTTTCTTCGGATAGATGTTTGCCAGCAGATGCAGCCTGCGGATCAATATTGTATCCAAACTCTCTATTGGCAGAATTATAGTAATCTATGTATTCCTATTCTAACTTTAAACACTAATCCGGCTCACAGTACTCTAGTGCTTCAAATATTAGATATTCTTGATATTTATTCCAAGCGTTCTGTAAATGTTGATTAGAATGTCTATTAGCTTTAAGATTTCTTTTATGTTCCTTTAATCTTCTTTCTATATTAATAGAGCTACCTATATATCTTTTATTAGTTTCTTTATTATATATCTAATATACTCCTGCCATAATTATTTACCTCTTGCTGCTTCTGCATTAGTTTTATTCTTCAATGCCGTTTTAGCTTTCAGTTTTTCTCTTTCTAAAGCTGCATCATCTTTCATCTTTTGTAATTCCTTTTGAGATTGCAATTTCTGTTTCTCTAAAGCTACCTTCTTTTCTTCTATATCTTTCTTCATCTGTTGCTCTCTTAACTTAGCATTGAATTCGAATTGTTTAGAAGCTTCTTCAGATGCTTGTTTTCTTTCAGCTAATGCTTGTGCTGCAATCTCCATTGGATCTGGTATTCCATTATTATTCTGATCCATATCTTCTGCACCTCTATATGCATTAAGTTGAGCTACTGTAATCTTAGTTGCATTATTAGAATCTATTTCATATTTCTTAAGATCCATTTCTGCTTCCTTGATCATCAACTCTTCTTCCTTAACCTCATTCTACATCTGAATCATCTGCTGTTCTCTCTGAGCTTGAGCCTCTTCCATAGCTTGTTGCTGTTCCATACGTTTCTGTTCAATCTCTTCAAGTTTGTTTCTAATCATAGTAGTATTATCATTAGTAAAGATTTCTACTACATCAAGCAGACTAGCACCATTTTGCATAGCAGGTTGTATAAGACTTCTAAGGAACTCAATATTCTGTTGATTCTTAGTAGAATCATCTACAAATATATCAAAGTCTTCATATGGGAAGTTATCTGATAGCGTTAAGAATGCTCTAGTAGCGTCATCTAATATGTACTGAAGATGAGTCTTACTACCATCTTTCCAAGCCCATTTAGCTGTGTTTAGCAACATATTCAAACACTCTCTCTTCACTTGATTATGTGTCCAAAACCAAGGTTCTGTAATATGTGCTGATTGCTGTACTGATCTTTCTACATTACCTACTAACTCATTAGATGATATTGAACCTTCACGTTGTTTACTTACTCCAGATATTTCAGATAACATAGATTCAATCTTATCCATGAGCATAATATACTAGTTAATAGTATTAGCCATAGTAAGATCTAATGCTGTTATTTGATTGAACTGAGATGGTTTACCTCCTTCTCTACCCGGTATATCCCAACCTTCTTCATATGGGTTAATAAAGTTAACACCAAGTGCAGATAAATAATGCATCCATTTAGATACATCTATGTTCATAGATTTAGGTATCTAAGTAATATCCATATTCACTACCTTACCCTTATCTCTAGCCATTGCAAGTTCAAGACGATACCAAAGTACAATATACATATACTGTAATGGTTTCATCATACTTACTAAAGATCTTGGTCTACTGTTAGTATTATTATATATTACTCCAGTATAAGGCAATCTTTGTGCATTAGGATTATCAGATGATACATATTGATATTCAACAGGTTCTATGCCTATATAGAGATCTTCTCCAGCTCTATACCCTTCCCATGTTTCAATAATCCATTTCCATTCAACAGATATCTCCATACCTGTTTCTTTGTATGTTTCATCTACTTCATATGTCTCAGGCATACCTGTTTCTGGATCAATTATAGTAACAAATCCAATCTTCTTGAATGACTTCCAACATACATGATATACTTTGATATTATCTCCACTTCCATCAAATGGGTTAGAGCTGAAACCATTAATAGTATGAGTTTTAATATGTGGGTAATCCAATGATGTTTTTCTTACTTCAGGATTGATACCTCCTTTAGCACTATCACTCATCATGTCAAGTAATTCATTTAACTGCTTTTCTGTCATCTTATCATACAGTCTGTCATACAGTTCAGTTACTGACATATTCATTTCATAGCAACACCATTGTGCTTCATGAATAAACTCTAAGTCTGATGTTTCAGTATCATAATCAAAGTAAATAGGATTGATACGTTCTAGACATGGTTCTCCATTTACTATACCAATGTAGTAGATTTCTTCACCTCCTACTAATGCATCCTTCCAACCTTTAAAGAACTCATGATTAATATTGAGTTTATTCTTTAAGTACATAAGACTATGATATGCAGTAATCTCTGCAATATCCTTATAGTCTTTACTCATGTATTTCTGTATCTGTTCTGGTGGCATAATTTCACCAGATTGCAAAGCTTCTTGGTATCTAGCCTATTCTTCAGGTCCTAGTTTACTCATGATGGTAGCCTGAATATAGTCCATCAACATCTGTTTAGCTTTTTCCTGTAACTCACTAGTTGCTATCTCACTAGTACGTACTACCTTAAAGTTAAATGGTCTTTTGGTTTCTTCACCTAATAATAGGTCTATCTTTGGCTTGATTATATTATAATCCTAAGCCATTGCAGGGAAACCGTCCTATTGTTTAAATGGGTTAGTAACATACTTAAGATCTTTCTCATTGTATATACTATTGTAAAGATCATAGTAAGTCTACATCTCTTCCTTGCGAGTTCTGGTATTACCATTCCTAGAACCTCCTTGACTGTGACCTATAATGTAATCTACACAAGATTCTCTCCAGTCTTGGGTCTTCTTAGACATTGGCAACTTCTGTATAGGAAATTGATTGATATTTTTCATAGTTAAAACATATATGCTTCTATATTATCATTAGTAATATCATCGTCATGATACCACTCTTGAGTAAAGATAGGTCCATCAAATAGTACTCTATCTCTATTCTCTTTTTTCTTCTCTTTAACCTTTAGATTATAGAGCTGTTCTCTATAAATCATTACCTGCATCAACGCCATGACTCTATCGAAGTTTCCTGTATCATTATAGCTTATAAGTTCTTCTAATAGCGGCTCTGATAGTATGTTGTGTAGGTTCTTTTTACCGGGAGCTTGTTCATCATTTAACCAGTCTTTGATTAAGCCTTCTCCCCATTGCTTAATCTGTTTATTCATATGACAGCCTTTCTTTCTCTATACTTTAGAATTACCTACAATATCAGATATGATATCAGGTTGATCAGCAAGTAAGTAGTCACAATGTTTAGCAGTAAAGTATGGGAATAAACCTTTACGTTCATTTTCATACATTATTCTACCATTATAATAAACTGCTAGTTTACGTAGGTTTTCATAGTATTCTTCGGCTGTTGTAGGGCGTCCAGTGTATTCAGCAACAATTATATCATAATAGTTTTCAAAGCTCTAGAATCGCTTGTAAACGAACGTAGAACCTAATGAATTAGTACCTGACTAGTCATGATCATATGGGTCTACTCCAAGTATGTATAAACCAATAGGAGCATCCTTTACAGGGTGTTCCCATATAACTATAGATCCTGTTGGATCATCATCTTTTTTCAATGGGTAATGCGTGATATCACCTGTTTTCTTCAGTACCCATTTGATAGAACCATTAGCATCCCATATTAAATCTCCTACCTATTTGTGATTACTTAGGTGTTTATTTATACGTATATTTGCTAGTTGTTCTTGTAGTTCTTTCTTAGGGAATATGTTACCTCCAAATTCCAAACAAGCTTCTTGTGGTGTTATACAGTGTTCAGCTACATAACGGTCTACTGCTACTGAGTTAGTAGCATTCTCTATTACTTTCCTACGTTCAGCTAATATATACTCTACAGACTTCTTATATAATGTATTACCATCATCATCCATGTAAACACGTTTACCATTCTCATCACGGAAGTCCATATTAGTATACTGAGGAATAAAGAATCCACACAGTTTATCAGAGGGAGTTTCATCCCATATATTCTTAAATCCTAAACAGTTATAACCATCTGGATTATAGAACATATCTTTCAGTGTTTCAAAGTGACTATCTTCATCACCACCTGTACCAAATGCAATCATTGTACCAAACGCAATACCATCCTGTTCTACAGATGGTCTAGCAATTTGCCATGCTGCACCTAATTCTGAGAAGGAACCAGCCTCTTCAAATATAATAAGTTTACCAGCTTTACCACGAACTACGTCTGGATTATCTTTTAGAGTAACACCAATGATTTCTGATTTATACCCACTCTCAACCTCATTACCGTATTCATCTTTAGTAAAGAAACCGGCACGTTTACGCATCTGAGTATTAACAGATCTCTTCTTACCCCAAGCTGTATTCTTATCTATAAAGTCCATATAGTCCCATGCTTTAGTAAGAATACCATCCTCTGTTAAGTATTGCTTATTACTAGCATAGATATATGTTTTACTACCTGCAAATAGATAGTAGTTACGACATGCCATTGCTGCATTCTTATACGAATAACCCTTACGTCTACTCTTCAGTGCACATAAGTGTTTACTTTGTTCTTCTGCATCTTCTACTGCTAAGAAGAAGTAATAGTCATAGTCATAGAAGTCTGGGAACTACAAGTCACGTGTTTTCTTAGTAGTTGTAGATCCATCTGGATTAGTAATTGTAGTGTAGATAATCCTTTGAATAGGACAGAAGTTTAAATAAAAATAGTTATACCCACTAATGAAATCTCCATCATCAGCAGTATAACCATACTTACATCTATCCATCTATTCATCCCAGTATTTAAAGTACTCTGATGTACCTGCGGGATACTAACAATAAGAGCCAGTCTCCAAAAACTTGAGGGCTGGCTATCTAAACTTATTGCTGTTTTTTATCTATTTACTGAAGTCTACTGTCATTTTTTACTAATTCTTCAAAGGTGTAATATTTATAGTTTGTAAATGCGAATAGTTCTTTTTTTATAGCTTTTAACTTCTCATCTTCCATAAATATAGGTCTTCCTAATTCATCCTCCATATAAAATATTACATTTTTACCTCTCGCTTTTTCCATACTTTTTACCAAATAATTCTAGTAAAATTTCTTCTAAATCTTTAAGTGTTAACTTACTGTAATGATATGAATTAGCTTCATCTATTTGTGGAATTAAACCTGATTTCTTTTCTACAATTTTTGGCATATTCTTTCATTTGTTGCAGATCCATCGTTCTATAAATAAACCCTACTTTATTACCTATTATAGTATGACCGTATAGTACTTTGAATTTGTTATTACTAATTTGTTCTACTCCTTTCATACAAAGTTTAGTTAAACTACAGTTTATCTGAGAACTCTGTTAAACTCACCTACTTACGATTAGGTCCATCATGAGCTGTGTTAACTATAGGCTTTCTTATATAGCTAGTGACTTAGGAGGTTACGTTGTATGCGCGCCATACTTCAATATCTTAATATTTTGTACTATTAAAACTTTTCCTCTTATAAGAGGATATCTTTGCTTTTAACTCTTCCTCTGAATAAGCTGCTAAATACCCATGAGTTTCATTGTATTTTCCATTAGCACATCTTATAATACAAGATCTATGAAAACGGACAATGTTAGAAGCGTGTGTCACACTAATGGCATATATTGTATATTTATCTTTTATATTGTATAAATAGACAGGTTTATAATAGTTTTGAGCTTTTTGTTTAGATATTTCTGAAATCTTTTGTTTCTGTTCCTTAGTCATCTTCAAACCAAGTACTCCATAATCCCCTCCTTTAGTACAATTATATCCCTCTGTATAAGCTTTATATAAATCAATATATTTTATTTCTAAATCATCCAATTTCTTAATTAAATCCTCAGAAGTTAAACTGTCGTCGGGGATAAATGATTCTAATATATCTATAGTAAAGTTATGAATACCATATTTTTCAATAGCTCTATATAAAGGTAAGTCGTAACGTTTAGTTTTCATATTACTGAAATGATGCTTTATTCTTTTCCTCAACGATACTCCTTGACCTACATAGCACTTATTGTTAATATTATTTTTGAATATATATATACCTGCTAATTTGGGATCAATATCTCTATACGACATAATAAAAAAATTAATCAGTTGGGGCAGTAGGATTCGAACCCACACAAATCATACCGGGTTAGAGCCGGCGACGCTGCCAATTACGTTATACCCCAATATATATTGGGGTTCTTCCTTTAACGACGTAACCCCATATCGTCGCTTGGTTTAGAACCAAGATTTGATTCTCTTCCACAGACTAGGTTTCTTAACATTCAATGCTCTCAAAGTATTGTATGCTTCATCAATCTGTGCCCAAATCTCTTCTTTGCTTTTAGTCATATCAATGACAATATCAATCTGCTTTTTCATATTAGTTTAATTTTATCTATTATAACGTGTTGTTTAATTTAAGTTGTAATTGATGTATTATCTTGTCAATTCATATGGATTAACCTTAGAATCACCTTTAACTTTAGATGTACTAAGTTCTTCTGTTTTAACCGCTTTCTCCAAGAAATCTAGAGTAATATAAGCTCCTTTTACTTTCTCAAATCCAGCTAAATACTTCTCGATCTTCTTTTCATCCAAGTCTTCACCTAATGATTCTTCATAGTAATCACTGAAACTGTCAAGCTTACGTCTCATATTCTGTAACATCCTAAGTAGACGAGTATTGCAGAACTCTTTAAACTGCTCTTCACATGCTACTTCTGCTGCAGATAATTCATAATTAACATCATCGAATAGTTCTTCTTTCAACTTGGATTCGATGCTATCAGGATCCATACTTAGTACATAAGGACTATTCCATTTATTCTTAAGTACAATGTAACTAATTACTTTAGTAGCATGTTCTTTATCTGCTTTATCAGCATCCCACACCTTTTTAAAGCATGGGATACCTAAGGCATCAGAATGAATTACAACTTTACCACCGACTATATCAAATAGTTTCATTATCCTGTTTATTTAGTTCTTTATACCATTCGTTCAAATCATAAGTAGTTGTAGGATCAGATATAATTACTGTTTTTGTTATATATTTATCTTTCTACCATAATCTGCAGTATAGTATAAATTCTCCTTTTTTAACGTCAATAACTTCATTATTAGTAACAACTTGACCATCTTTATCTGCCTAGTATAAGTTGCATGTGATATTGTCTATCATTGGAGTAATAGAGTTCGATTCAGTGTTAAATGATATCGCTTCTCCTCGTTTATTTATTAGTACTTTTTCCATACGTTAAGCTTTTTCACAACAAATGCAATCGTCGCATGGTTTCTCAAGTTCACGTCGTTTACCGTGTTCATCTCTTCTACAATAGTAGTCCTTCAATTCAGGAGAACTTAACTTAATATATTCTTTTTCTTCCCAATTATCTGTAACAGAGTACATCTTAAGTACGACGTCTCCTTCTTTAACATCAAATAACTTTTCGCCATCTACAATCCATTCACCCGGTTCAGTTACTGTATAACTATAATCATATCCACTACCGTATGTAGCTTTGCTTACTTTTTGTTCTTCGAAGTTCGCTACTATTACATCACCTTCTCTCTTTGTTGCTATATACTTTACCATAATTCAATCAATTTTATATCCTAAATACTTTTCTTTATGCAATCTCTGTACTATCGTTAGTGCTCTCTACAGTGGCACATTCGGATTCACATAATCCTTCAGTGTCTTGTACTTCTACACTATCTACGTGTACGTCTGTAGCTCCTACTCCAGACTCTCTGGTACTATATTTCTGTTCATACTTTTTAGTTAAATTATTGCAAATCTGATCAATTTGTTCTGCTCTATCTAATGTAGTTTCTTCTTCTTTCTTACCATTCTCTACCATTACTGTAGTAAGTTCATCAATCATATCGCTTGTGAAATCATCATATCTGATAATATCATTTTCAATACATTTCTCAACCACATCATATAACTTTTTCATTGGTTTAGTGAACAGTTCTGGTCTAGAGTTCTTTTTCTCCAGTTCCCACATATTTTTGCTTTCTTCGTGTGTCATTTCTTTTAATTTATTAAGTATTTTAATATCCGGTGTGTTTATATATTTATGCATAAGATCACATATGTAAAGAGTTTTATATGCTATCTCTATTGGCACTTCTCTAACTCCGGGTATTATTCTATATCCTGAAGTAGGATAGTAATCACTACTATCTTCTTTCATGCATTGAAATATATGATCAGATATCATTCTGTTTCTCTTTAATTATAGTTTTACTGATGCAACCAGCAGCCCAACCAACCAAGTAAGCATAATTTTCATTTCCTTGAGAGTATGATTCTACAGCATGTACACCTAATTCTTCATACATATAGTCAGCTACATGTACTGCTTCATGTGGTATTGCATCGTCTGTAATTACTTCTAAGTTAGGAGCATATACTAAACACCCATACAATCCGTCTGATTTTCTACATACTGAGTATGTACTCATTGCTATACCTTCTTGCTCAAACTCTTCGTCTATGTTTTCTATTACCCCAGATTTATCTGTTAAGTAGAACTTAAATTGTTCATCTAATTCTTCTGGTCCTACAGCTACCCATAGCTTCCTAGGATATATCTGTGGGTCATACATATCAATTTTTCGCTTCTTCTTCATATCTCTTCTTTATTTTGAACTTTCCTAAGTAAGCAAACATAACCGGTTTAGGATCTAATTCTGTTATTACCTTATTAGTAAACTTGAAAGGGCTGTTACATATTACTTCAACCACTTGATACGGTAAGTTGTACTTATTACTTAGTTTAGTATATATACTCGTCTAATTTCTCATGCCATTCAACCTTCTTATAGTATTTACATGTAGCTAATGTAATAGGACCATTTAACGTATTAGGTCTAATTATATTTATCAATGTAGCTACATCTACCCAATCACTGCTATATAATGTGCCACTCGCAAGTACACTTATCTTAGATTGCTCTTGTTTACTATATTTGCGTATCGGTTCATATATCTCTATATCCTTCATATAATCTGAAGTAAGTAGTTCTGTCCTATTAGTTACTATAGTAAACATATTAAATGGTAACTGTTTGCCTCTAATCTTACTCCATAACTTCTTAATATAAGGATACTTCTTCCACGCTATTATAGATCCTGCCTCAAGCAGGAATGACCTCATCTTCATCTTTATTAACTTTTAATATTATTGTGATTTGTACTCTATCACCGATTATTTCAGGTATCAAAGCTTTACTGACCATTACTTCATCATCTGCTTTACCTACCCTTAATATGCCTTGCTGTTTGAACTTAGCTATGTATCTACTAAGATTATCAGGAGTAATACCTAAAGTACGTTTAATATACTTCCTATTCTCAGTACTTATTACATTCTTCCTTACATTAGGGAGTTTTGGTGTATTGACATCTATATCTATAAATGTTGTTAACAACTCTAACTCCCTGTCTGTAAGCTTAAGTATACCATTAAGGCTATTTAGAAATTCTCTGTATAAATCGGTTCTAGATACGGTCTTAACCAATTTATTCATTAATCAGTTCCTCTTTAATTTTATTTAATACTTTAGTAAGGTTATAGTACACTGTCTCAGCTTCTAGCTTAACACAAGGTGGTACTTTACCTTCTGAGTATTTATCCATTACTTCTTTGTAATCCTTATCATACTGATCTACCAGATTATCTATTAGATCTACTACTTTAGTAGATTTATTGTCTTCCACTTCTTCCAAGTATCCCTCTTCTACATATAGATCTGCAATATCATCAGATATACTCATTGATCTGTACGAATAGTTATCTCCTTCGATATCACCATTGCTACATTCCATAGTAAATACTTGAGGATCTTCAACACTATTTACTAACACATCGCCCTTTCTGGCTGATCCGAAATCTTTAATTACTTTATATTTTAACATATCATTTCTTATTTTTATCATTAAGTCCCCATATGGCTAACCACATCATAAAAGAACAGAGACCTAATACTATTAATTGTTCCATGTCTCTATAAACGCTACATGTTAAAATAGTTAATAGCTTTTAACATTTGTTAACAGTTAATTAACATATAAAAAGAAAGCCCGACCTAAGTCGAGCTCTCAATGCCTTTCAGCAGGGTTAAAAATATGTTTAAATATATATTACTTAACGGCAACAATATCATAAGGTTTCACTAGTTGGGTATCCTTTACTAGATCAAAATACATTGCAAATTTCTTGTTATAAGCAATAGTATCTCCAACCTTAAATTGTGGATCAGTAATATTAGTAGGGATTTTCAACACAATACCAGTAGCCCAATCAGATTCTACTTCTTTAGTTTCTGTTTGAGTGTCATACTCATTAAACCCATTTTCATCTACTTTACCATTAGGAATTTGTTCTGTAAATTCCTTAGTAACCATAATAGGTGCTAATGGTTTAACTAATACGTCTTTTAACATATTCCAAGTAATACCATTAACTACTGTTTCTAATACTTTATCTTCCATATTCTTTTTTTAACTTAGTTTCTACTAATAACGTATTATTCTTTGTTTAGTTTGCTTTTACTAGTATATTTCCACCATTTGAGCAACAATAAGTTACTGCTCTTTGTGGACATTTGCCACTACCTATGAAAGCACAACCATCACAACTACCTGATCTGTTAGGCTCTATTATATACTGCAAACCGTTGATCTCTACTGGAGTTTGGCTTTTGATTATCTCTGCTAATTCTGAATCGTATATTGTCATAATAATATTGTTTATAGTGCGTATTCTCTATCTGTCCAAGGATTGAAATCTTCTTCTATTGGAGGAGCTGGTTCTGTTTTACTTATGACTTCCCAAGTATAGTCTTCTGGTTTTATAGTAGTATCATATTTATCCGCGTACTTTGGATCATAAGTATGCCCAACAAGTACCTCCCAATATCTGTTTATAAAAATCATAATTCTACTTTCTTAAGTATATAACCTTGCCTACAGTAGTCTGTTAACTGCTTAGTACATAAATCTCTACCTAGTAAGTCACAGCCCATACAACCACCCTGTGATTTTTCTGGTGCTAAAAAATAAGTCTTTGATTTGTAATCTATGTATTTGCCAGAGTATGCTAGTGGCATTTGTTCTTGTTGTTTCATATGCGTTAATTTTATATGCTATAATTTATATTGTAATTATCTAAAGTAAGAGTATATACTATAAAAAAATAATTATTACTACTTACTTAAGATATACAGTCTGTAGCAATATTCCCCCTTACCCCCATATAAACGCTTGTTAGTGTGTTTAGGTTGCCTATTTGTTAACACTTATTAACAATGTTTAGGGCTATTTAGCAGTGATTATTTAACATTTTTTAAGAAAAAATTATATAAAATTTTTTATACACTAAAATTTAGATAGGGGGTATGAAAATTATGAGAGAAGAAGTGAGTGTGTGAAGTAGCATACCAAGTCATCCCCTCCTACCAAAAACTGGGGGAAGTCCCCGTATTGTTTTATCAAATCAAAATTACGATTATGGCATTACTGTGTATGTATCCTTGGTTAGCATATGCTTTCTTTGGAGCTTATTTTGTATTCTTAATTTGCTACTTATGGAGTATGTTGAAGACGAATTCACAGATGCATTAATTGATGCTATCTGTGGTGAGGACTCATCCTCACAACCTAGCTAACAGGGGCATTTCAGCCTCTGTTAACATCTATTGGGGATAGGTAAGTTCTACTTATGTTAGTAGGTAATAAATGAAGTTTTAGGATAGATTAACATCGAGTCCTATTACCCTTATCTATCCTCATTTTATTAGATTGAACGGTAAAAAAGCTGTTGCGTACTCTTTGCATTTATTAACATTTAATTCAATTAATTATGAAACAGAGTGAAAAACTGTTAAAGTTGAAAGATACTGGTAGCACACTGATCTGCCTTGGTATTTTAATCATGTGTATGACTCCCGTTGTTATGATGATAAGGGAAGTATACGATTTCCATGCTTGGTTGACAGTGTGGAGATGGGGAGTAGGTGTAGCTTTCACTGGGTTAGCTATTCGAATTGCAAGGTTCTTGTATTTGTGGTAGTATAGCCTTGGGAGTCCTTCGGGTCTTCCTTTTATTTAGGACACAGAGCAATGGCTAAGTACTGCATACCGGCTGTACAAACACCAATTACAGAAGCAAGTCAAACCACAACAAACACCAATCGCACAGCAAACCAATAGGGTTCGCTACGCAGTATATGGTACACAGTATCCTGTATCTACAGCTAGGTACATGGTACTGTCACCAGCTGCGCACAGGGGCAAGTCATCCACAACTGCCAAAAAATGGAGAGAGATAAAAGGATTAGAGTGGTTGTGTAATAGTCTACAACCACACCCTTAATCTTGCCCTCTGCAAACAGATTATATTTAGTCTTTCAGACTAATATATAGCCAAAACAAGATTATTCACCAATTAAAATACATGTATTATGGCACGTTTTATCATTAATGACCCAGAAATCAGAAAAGTAGCTGATGGAAAGCAAAACGCTGGAAAGCGTTATCTCGTAGGTAAATTAGAGAACTTAAATGACCCTTTTGCTGATGCACAGTCATTTGTTTGTTTCTCTGAGAACATTGTAAACAAATACAAAGACCTACTTCCTACAGACAAAGGCGGAAAAGCCGAAACTGCACAGGAGATACCTGAAAAGTATCGCACGATCTATGGTGTATGGTGTGATTTTACACCAGCTCAGAAGTTTTACAAGAAACATTTGAGTGCACACCCTGAATTAAACATCAAAGTCGGAGATTATGTCAAAGACAAAGATGGAAACCCAATTATCTACACAACCTTGCGTGTGTTCTGCCGCCAATTCGTTGACGAAGACGGAGTTAAGCAATTTGCTGTCGGAGAAAGTCCTATTGAACAAGGACAAAGAGCGTTTGGAGCTTATTGCACCGCAATTAAGGAAGATCCAACTCCTCAGAAAGCTGACGATGAAGTAATCAAAGTCAATGAGAAAGACGGAGCAACGTTCACAGCACCAAAAGAGCAGCAACAGGGCGATAATTGGTAATTAGAGAGCTAGCCGAAAGGCTAGCCTCTTTTTTGTTTAGCAAAACAATTACATAATTCAGATAGAAACAAAATAAGTCATAACCCGCAAATAAAATTCGAGGTCTTAGCAAAATGGTTTGCCAGTTTTCCATTATGACAGAAAAACTGGTTTTAAAAGACAATAATCGACAACAACAATAAAAACTCAATAACTTCCCAAGACATTGAGGGCACCAGTTTCTTATAATAGTGTAGTTGGCAGACGTAAGGGCGTACTCAGCTGCCGTGTGAAGCAGTGAATTCTGTGGACTGATAGAGAACGTGTAATATTCAGGCTATGCGTTACGTAGTTATAAGTTTTAGGTGTAAAATGCTATAGTTAATAGAAGTATAAATAAACTCTTAATCATCAGTGCTATCATTATATAAATACTCATGAGAGCTTGGTAGGGAAATCTGACGCAAGCCGTGAAAGACGGTGGCGATTAAGAGTTTTAACAAACTTTTGAAATCACATTAAGACCTCCTTTCTTGAATCTAGAGAAAGGTGATAACTACATGGTCTGTGAAGATAGTGTAGTTTCAAATAGAATAACAATACTCATTATATAAAATAGATTTGTCGCAAAGTAGATAATCTTCGAAATGCAAATAACTACAAGTCCGAGATGGATAAGTTTGACCACGTACAGTTATAATAATAGAGGTAAGGTATGTCCTTGTAAATAGTTAGGTAACGCTAACATACTATATTATTATAACTCTTTTCTTTAATGCTACCGAAAGATCGTGACAAGTCGATTAAAGAATGCAGAGTCAAAGAATAATACAATATTAGATGTAGATACGCTATGCACGGCTAAGGATATCTAAATTGTATTATAATCCACGTGGTAGAGGCATACTTCCTATTGGTATGGTGCAACTCTTTTTGAAAAAATAGGAATAAAAGGATAGTTAGATGACTTACAACTCTAACCAATAAAGATAGGATAAGGAAATGTTAAACTAATTTCATTGTAATTAGTCCTATACAGTATGATACTAACTGAACAATAAGTATCTTTTGAGATTGTAACCTCACGTTACATAGTGAGAAGATGTCGCACCTGTTAACTATGGCGATGCGAATCTAAAAAAAGAAAAATAGTTGAGGTCTTCCCTGAGCAAGAAGTAACCAAGAAAAGAAGTCTCAAACTAAAGTAAGAGAATAGCATAGTTATTATTGCGCATGATCTTGCAAATCATGAGGGCGAATATAATGCGCTTGCTTTAGTTTATAACTACTACTACATGTAAAATCCGTGGCAAATAAGGTATTGTAGTAGTTTCCCTATCATAAACACAGCCTCATCGTGGCGATAGGGTTTATTAATATGTCAAATAAATCTTCCTAGTTTGCATATGAAGCTAATGTGTTTAAATTATTTAAGAGTATTAATCAATAATCAGTAATATGAAAAAAGAACAATCTCTACAACATTTAATAGTAACCGAAATGCCCTACGAATTACTTAAACTATTAATAGAGAAAAAAGCTCTACATAAGTTTATAGTAAATACTATCGATAGCCATTCTACATTAGATGACTTTAGTCAAAGATACCAAATTACTCTATTAATGAGAAAATCTACTCCTAATATCATTATATCAGCATTTAGATGGTATAATACAATGAACACTAGCTTTTGGTATATTTTATATAAAGAAAGTTGCAAAAGAATATTAGAGTAGTTAATTTAATTTATAATAGCATGAAAGAAAAGAAACAATGTTTAAGGCATCTGATAGTAACTGAAATGCCTTATGAATTGCTTAAGTTACTTATAGAAGAGAAAGCTTTAAGTGCTTTTGTAAGAAATCTTATTAAAGATACAGAAGTTAATAGTCTTAGTAACCCAAACTATAACAAACTAAGACGAATTGCTAATTTAATAGCAAGTTTTCCACGCAATATCATATTAATAGCATTTGTTTGGAGTAAAACAGACGAAGGTTACGATTTTTGGTATGATATATACAAGAAAGTGCAGTTAATATAAACTAACATTCTATGCACACAGTAGAAGTAAATTTATTAGTTACAATCTTTAACGCACTTCTAATTATTGCAAGCATTGCTATAGTGTTAATAGTAATAGTAGGTTACATTTCACTGTGGAGAGAAATAAGAAGAGATGGCAGTCAAAGTAAAAGCGAATCACAACATCCTTAATAGGATTAGTATGATTGTAGTATCTATTTTAGTTATTTGCTGGTTAAGTTTATTAATCTATAAACAAATTACTGAAGATACTAAGGACCCCTACAATTATGTAGACTTACAAATGAGGTTTAAGAGATACATATTAACAAATAAATATCAGGAAACTGATAAAGATTATGTATTCTACTTAGTAAATCCTGTTACTGGAGATGAATATAAAGCATACGTTGCAGATTATCTGTATATGAATGTATACTTTGTAGGTGATACTATTAAATAATTATTAACAATTAAAAACATTATCAAAATGAAAAAGAAAAGTTTTATTGTACATGACAAAAAGACAGGAGAAGAAATTCTCATTGCATCAACATCATTCTGTTATGCTGTAGTAAGTGACGATACAACATTAGTAAATACTGAGGATCAAGAATTCGAAGTAGCTGAAAGTATCAAAGTTGTTCAATCATTGTACGAAGAAACGGAGGGTTAAGAGCATGGAAGAACTTGATCGTCAGCCAAACAGAGGAAATACAATCTTCTGGAGTATCCTATTTGCATTGGTATTAGCCATATTCGTAGGAGTATCAGTCTATTTCGGTCATGATCGAATAGCTGAGAGCATTAATCCTGAAAAGGAGAATGTATCACAAGAACCTCAAACAGAGGTAGAACCTGTATTAACTGTACAGGATGTACTTCAAGCCAGAAATGATTTGAAGGAAAGTCAACGTGTTGACAGTGTATTTTTGTCTTTATCAGACGTAATATTAGTAGATATTTTGATGACACATGGTACATCATTGTCTATTGCTGACATTGTTAACATATATGAGTCAAACAAATCCAGATACAAGGATGTGCAACATGGCGCAATTATACAAAAAGACGTTATTACACCCATGTTAAGTGTAGATTCTGCAAGGAATCCAAGAGACTCATTAAGGCGTTAATGAAGTAAAAAAGAAGTAAAGATTAAACTTTATTTACAGCCAAGCTACATTAGTTCGTGAGAATAGATGTGGCGTCGTCAGAAAATGACAAACCTGTGGGGCGTAAGTAGTATTTTTAAGCGGGAGAAGAAGAGTGGCAATTGCTCTAATTAGTACTGATAATTGCAAATATTACGATCGTGCGGACGTTAAAACCAGGTACACACTTAGGAGTTGGCAACTTCTAAGGAACATATGTTCAGTGTTTAAACAGAGAGCTAATCTAATAAATTTTTAACACTTAAAAAAGACTTAGATTTATTATTAACAAATGGTTTCTTTATTAACAATTTAGAAAAGTCGTTTGATGTAGGATTCGTGTAGGCACTTACACGTCTTATTAAATTATCCTAGAGTGCCCTAGGCGTCGTCACTATTATTAACTAACAATTTAAGATTATGTAAAAAATGAAAAAGGAATCGCAAAGGTATTTAAAATCCATTACCTTAAACACAGAGCATTTTCTAGCTAATTTACTAGCACTAACCAAAATATTAGGTTTTACTTTAGCTGAAGCAAAACCAATATGTAGGATGAAAGCTGGAGATAAGTTAGATTTTTGTCCCTACGTGCTTATCAAATCTAGTATGGCTACAGATTATATGTTAGCACAGCTAGAAGAATACGAAATTAAAGTAGAAATAATTAATCAATAATTTATGAAAGCAATTCTTATCACTTTTACTGGAGAATTTACATCTTCAGATGAAAAAACATTAGATGCTTTGCTAAAAGTATTAGTAAAGAATGTGAATGGGGACGGAGTATCACAATCATCTATTAAGTATCTTAATGATACTGAAGTAGGAGATATAATTACTGCCGGAATCTTAGTAGGAAAAGTTACTCCAGCTAAGAAAATTATTCCGATTGATCAGATTGTTCAAGAGTTCTGTGTTGATCTAAGAAACAATCTTAGTATCATTTCTTCTGAAGCTCCAAACTTTGCTGAGCTTCTTACTATAGCAATTGCTAGAAATGATAAATTGAGAGCTCATAAGGCAGCAATTAAGTTTCTGATAGAAACTGAATACTTGCCGCTTCCTATAGGGATGATATTAGATAAATATGATCTCAGGCACTTAGGTGATCATCTAAAAATTATCAACAAACTGATAAAACTTTATTAGTTATGGCAAACAAGGAGAAGGAAACTAAGAATAAGACGGAATATAAAAAACGTCCTAAACATAAGAAGCTGGAACCTTATAAAAGATCAAAAAATGGTAGAATTGAGTAAAGAACATCCTTACGAGGATGCTTGCAAATTACTAAAAATTAGTCCTGTAGCCAATTATAAAAGCTACAAACTGAGCGATGAAACTAGGAACTTCATCAAGTTGGAAACAATTGCAAAAGCAATCAGAGGAGACTGGAAACCAGATCTTTCTGATGAAAGAACAGTAAGATATTTTGTCTGGGGTTGGGTATATACTGATCACAGAAGTAAAGAATCTGCTGGGTTGCTGAATGTCTATTCTGACCATGGGTTGGGTTATTCCCATGCTGATGTCGGTACTTCCTTAGAATTTAAAGAAGAATCACAGGCAGAGATGTTCGGAGAACTGTGTAAACCTATGTTATGCAAGCATTTGTTCAACCGAGACGATCATGAGCGATTCAAACTTAACTGGTAAAGAAATACCAGTAAAATTATGTCCTACACGCAACAATACTGTTGACTGTAGTGTTTGTCAATATGAGTGTAAACTCAGAATGATACCAAAGAACAGTCCAAGCAAAGAGGTTCCGCCAGAGCCTCTGCCTGCTGTTATATATTACTAATTAAATTGTTAGTATGGTGGATTCCAATCAACCCAAAAGAACTGTAAATAATTCCAGAGCCCTAATATGTGTCAAACATAACGGTCATACAACGACAATCTATAACCCTATAGATAAAGTGAGAGAAGGATGAGGGATATCTATGAAATAAGATGTACAAATACATAGAACAGTTCTTTAATTTTAAAATTCATATCAAATGAAATACAATGCAATGATTAAAAGACTTCAGAGAAGAGGTCTTACAAAAGAAGACATAGCCAAAGTAGTAGCAGCTAAAGAAAAGAAAGTGGCTGAAAACTTAGCTAGAGAAGCTGTATATTTAGGTATTCTCAACAAAGAAAGAGTACATAAGTATTTAGCTTATGAACATCGTCAGCTTATTAAAGAAGGCGGACGTGAATCATGCAAACAACGCAAGAGACGTCTTCGTAAGGAGTATCTTGCAAAGAAAAGAGCAGCATGAACTGTGGTAAGACTGTAGTTAAGATCAAACCTACAGATAATACTGCTGAAAGGGTCAGAGCTATATCCTATTTTGGGAAACTAGATGAAATAATAGCTCAAAACTTACATGACACACATCAATATGTAACATTAACCTTTAAACTAGGTTATATGAGAGTTACTTGCTTATATGCAAAAGCTCATTTCTTTACATCGTGTGATTTTGTAGAAATAATTTAGTGTTAATTAAATAAAGTATCAAACTCTTAAAACTATTTCAAAATGGCAAAAGAAGAAGTAAAAGTAAGCGAAATCACAGCGGAGAATATCGACACTGTGTTGAAACAAGACGCAACAGTAACAAAAGAGATTGCTGAAGAAGCAGCGAAACGAATTTCAGAGAAGCGTAAGGAGGAACTCACTGCGCGTCTGATGGATTGTGTAAATATGAGTTCGTATATTCGTAAGCGTACCTGCATTAACATGCGCCACGCAAACGAAGTTGCGAAGATCAGTACCAACTACACAAAACAGATTACTGAATTAGACAACAAACTGAATTCCGGCGACATCTCTATTGATGATTTCCACAAAGAAATCGCTGAAAAGAAACGAACCGCAGATAAGCTTATCGGAGAGTCCGACACGAAGAAGAAAGAGCAGATTGATGCTCTGACGGAACAATACCCGAAAGCCAACTGGGAATGGAATTGGCGTAATCTTACTCTGGAGAGAAGATAACACTTCCACGCAAAGTCCAAGCATGATACTTTAGCAGTAACAATACTGACTATATAGTGAAGCTGTAGTGGTATGAATGCGTATGGTGAGGGCTTGCCCCTGATAATAAGCAGCTACTCTACGAATCAACGTAGACTCAAACAAGTGTAAGGCAGTAGTAATACTGACCGATGCCGGAGAGAGGACATTTGACAACGTGCCACTGATCATGTGCCTAAGATCGTGAAGATGTATATTTAAATTGCGCAATATAGATGTATAGATTCTATACTCAGACGAGTATATTATGCAATAGCATTTTCATGATATCAAGTCGGCAATTAGAGTAGTGTTGAGCAGTAGAGATACTGACTCTGTACCGTATAGTTATCTGGTGGGGAATCAGAAGAGACTATACCTCTAGATCAGCTATCAAGGCATTATAAAAAATTTGACAATAATTAAAAGACCACAGGCTATATAGGTTTGGTCGCCTATATAGCCACTAATACTAAAGAAATGGATAAAGAAACATTAGTAAACAACTTAAAAGAAGCTGGATTTATTCAAACTAGAGATTGGAGTAATGAAAGTAGCTATCAGAAACATATAGATGATAATGATTTCATCGAAGTGCATATTACTGATAATGTAGGCTATTGTATTGAATACTACAAGGAAATAGGGTTCTGTGAAGCAACTTTATTGATGTTGACCAACGAGATTATACCATTTTCTTAAAGAAATTGACTGTTAGGTCTATGAATCAGTCGTTAGGACGAGGGTTCGACTCCCTCATGCTCCACAAAAAATGGAATAAGCAAGAATAATAAGAGACCCGTATAGAAATCTCACGCTAATTTTCGATTTCTCTTTAAGAGTTTTTTCATTAACAGCGATAGGAAGATCGGGAGTAGTACTCAAACTATAAGTTAAATTTTGTGAGAGTACTACTTTAAATGGGGCATCTAGGCATTTGACTGCGACAATGTGAAGTAGAATAGGTCAATAAGCAGATAACTGGCAATACAAGTTATGTAATGGATTATACACGCTTAGCAGCGTGAGATAAACCAAACGGCTAAGCTAATGTCGTAAAAAGCTGGAGTAGAAAAGCTTTGCATGGGGTGAAGCCTTGGATGTTACCAAGAGATAGGCAGTTCGAATCTGCCTTCTACTACAATTAATAACTAATTTTAATCAATAAAATTAATTTGGAATGGGATTAATGAACTTTATTAGGCAGAATCTACCAGAATCATGGGAGAAAGCCTCAACTGAGATGAAGATGAAGACTGAATTAATTAACAGACTTCATGCTAATGTTCCAAGACAGTACAAGAATAAATATCATTATCGTGAAGGTATGATGTATATTCGAGGAGTCTTTAGACGCACATGTTCTATCTATTATCTTGTAGAAGCTACAAATTTAGACATGGACAAATGGCGAAAACTGGATGATGCAATTAAAAATTATGAAGAAACATGCAGATAAAGAAATGGTTTTCTTTCGAATCTAAAACAGAACAGAAAGAAGTTATTAAGATGATTAATAACAGTAGAACAGACATGGAAGCAGCTATGTCATTGAATGAGAAATTTCCTCATTTATCTCTATCGAGTTTATTAGAAGTTATTCAAAACAACTTTAGTAATGAAATCAATAAAAAATCATAGTTATGAAACTAAATCGTCCGGGAATCTATCATATTTATACTGATAGTTTCGAATTACTTGCAAATGTTGTAGGTGAAGCTCCTGTGTTAAGAATACCACGAGCATTAGTAATGAACGACGTCATTCAAAGAGGTCAGTTCAGAGTAGTAGAAGAGGATTCATATGAAATCCAAACTGTACTGCATAATCCTGATTTATGCATATTTAAAGAGTTTGAATACTCTGATATGTGTAAGTTACCGCCTTACAAGAAAAGTGTACGCGGTAGTAAGAAACCTGATATAACTGATGATCAGTTAAAGGATTTCACAAATCGCTATCTTGAAGATATCTCTATCGCTGGTAGAGGTATTAATGCTACTAAGCTTTATATCATTGAGAACACTGGTTGGTCTCTTGCTCAAGCGCATATAGTAGTAATGCAGATAGCAAAACAGTGTAAAAGACAATGGTAATTAGCTGTCTAACCAATTATGTATATTCTACATCAGGGAAACTTTATAGCAAATTTAACTGGAATCCAGACTGGAATATCTTTGTTAAGATAGCTTATAATGAGCGAAAAACAACAGATTTCAAAGATGCTAAACCAGTAAACCACATAATATATTGGTTCGATACTAATATCCTTCAAAGAATTAGAAAAGATTCTAAGACAACATTAGATGTTAGAGTACGAATCGTATGTGGTATGGTTAATAAGTTAGATGCAAATAAAGTTTCATTTGAGTTGAAGATAAGATTCATGGAATGTATCTGGGATACTTATAAAGAATTCTCAAGAGATTGGGAGGAATGGCATGCTAAATGGATACTTGGTTTACCATTTTAAGGGTATGGAGCTTTGATCGGCTCCATACTCACTATTTAAAGCCCGTAATTATGACAGATTTAGAAAAACAACAGATTTCCGAACTGATCAAACAGGCAAAAGAAGGCAACCAGCTTGCCTTTACTAAGCTTTATGAAAAGTATAAGCAGATTATTTATGTAACAATATATCGTATTGTTAACAATAAAGATGCAGCAGATGATTTATTGTCTATTACTTTTGTTAAAGCTTTTAGCAAGTTAGATAGCTACGTAACAAATATATCATTTGAGATGTGGCTAAAGACTATAGCTATCAATAGTAGTATTGATTATATTCGTAGAACAAAGAAAGAAAGCGCGAACTATTGGATTGACGACAGTGACAGTTGTTTCCAGTTGAGTGACACTGCAGGTTGCTCTCCTGAAGAAGATTATATCTTCGATGAAACCCGTTCGATGCTAGATAGTGCCTTGTCACGCTTACGCTTTAAGTATAGGAATATTATTGAACTACGTTCGATACAGAATCTGTCTTACAAACAGATATCTGAACAACTTGGACTCACAGAGTCACAAGTTAAATCTCGGCTCAATAGAGCACGAGATAAATTAAAACAATTATTAACTAATTAAAATTTACTAATTATGACAGCAGCTTGGATTTTAGTGATCCTTTTAGGATCCTTTATCTGTACACGGATATTCCGTAGTACTAGAATGTGGTGGATATACGTATCCTTCATTCTAGCTGGTCTATTAGTAGGTATGCTGAGTAAAGAAGTAACTAAGTCTAGCAATAGCGAACTTACTTCTTATACTCAGTTAATTAGTACCTTCAATGAAGGAAGTATGGATTGCACACAATTTGTAGCGACAGTGACAGAAGGTCCTACCGTTGGTCATCCTGAGGTTGTGAGTTACAATTCACACTATCCATTATTCAAAGGAGTACTAGTTAACAGTCATACTACTAAGGGACGAGACTCGCCAGATATAGAAGACGATAGTTAATTCTTCTATACCAAAAAAAGAGAAACAATTTTATTTATTAACACTTAAAAACATTATCAAAATGTCATCTAAAAAGAACGCAGCTAAGAAAGCTGCAGCAGATGCAGCAAAAATCGCTGCTAAAGAATCTACTAAGGTTGAAACCAAAGTTGAGAACAAGAAGGAGGAGAAAGCTAATGCTCCTCAAGTAGCTGCTCCGGCAGCAACCGCTAAGAAGGAAGAAGCTCCTAAGGCTCCAGCTCCAGCTCCTAAAAAGGAGGAAAAGAAGCAGGAATCTAAAGCTGAGGCTAAAGCTCCTAACAAGCAGCCCGCCCAGAAAGGTGCTGAACAAGCTAAGCCAAAAGCTAAAAGCAAAGTTCCTACAGTAATAGCAGAAGAAGTTGATGCTACGGCTCTTGGTAAACAATTAGGTGTACCAATTGACGGCACTGTAAAGAACAGTCAGTCTTCCACAGATGCTAAAGCCATGTTAGTTAACTATGGCTATCAGCGCTTTATCAACAACAAAGAGTTCAAAGAACAATATCCTGAAAAGTATATTCAGACAGCGCAAGCAATTGATGCTGTATGGTTGTTGGCAATGGTTGAAGTTAAGAATGAGTTCATTGAACGTACCGATCGTGGTGAGTTCATTGTTCAGATCTCTCCGGATCAGATCATTCCGCTCAACGAAGTAGCTGAAATGATGGGCATCAAATTAGCAGCTCCGAAGGCTATTGAAGGTCCTAACGGTGAACAACAGCTTGCTATTGATTTCGGTAAGTCAGAAACTCCTGACGAACTGAAAGATAAGCATACTGCAAATATGGGAGGTGCAGCTCCTGAAATTCCTGAGTTGGATATAGAAAAGATTTCAACTGACGAACAGATCAAGGCTGCTCTTGAATATTTGATTCGTAAGGATCGCAATATTGCCGTGAACCTTGTGAACACTGTAGAGTGGTATCGCAATCTCCGTATTACGAAGGAACAGAATGCTGACAAACGTCTTGAATTAGACGATCGTGGAGTATTCGATTGGATTACTGAAATCTTCTCCATTATCGAACCTAGTGGTTTGTTCAATGGATTAGGTAAAGCTGTATATATGTATACTGCTCAGCACCAGTCTCCTATCGTAGCACACTCGTTACTGCGCACTCATATGAAGCCTATGGGCTGGAATGATGAGCAGGTTATGCAAGCTGCAAAAGCTCTTATTCAGGAGCGTTTCCGCTTGAAGCAAAAAGAAAATCCAGAGTTGAAGGTAACTGAGGACAAAGCTTTACAGGCTCTTGTCAACAATCTTGGTAATGATTACATTACTAAGGTACTCCATGATTATCACATGATAATCTCTTCAGACGAAGATCCAAAGAAGAAGATAGATCTTGAGGAAGCAAAGAAAAATGCTACTAAGATCATTCAGAATGTACGTATGAATTTCTTCCCGGAAAAGACTACACCTACAGATGATCAACTTCGTATGGTTATCGGTCAAGTTATTAACTTGTATCGTGATCCTATGGACCGTCTAGCAGAATACGAAGTAGCTAAAGATATCGTCGTATCCGGCGAATATCCTATTACTGAACAGAAACCCGCAGAAGAGGAGAAACCAGCTGAAAAAAAAAATTAACGCTGTGGATTCTTAGTGCGTGGAAGCGTATTCTCACATGGAGAAGAATCTTTCACTCTAATTAAATCATAATCAATATGACTAGTAGAGTTTTATCAGTTCTAGTAGTGTTCCTTGCCAGTATTTTTGTTGGCTGGAATCTAATAGGTACAACTGAAAAAGTGCAGGCACAGCCTGTGATTCCCTCATATTTGGAGCTAATGTCTATGACAAAGCCTCAAATTAAAGAGAAATCGTCTGTGAGTATCGACACAATTAATATCGCTGTCGATGTAAACACTCAGGAAGTATCCATAAAAGGAACAACAGACGCAGTCGTCAATGTAACAACAACAGGTGAAGTTAAACCGGTTGTTAAGTGGAGAACTAAAGTAAAAGAAGTAAATACAGGATTTCCAAAAGTAAGTAGCATAGCTAACTTACCAGAGGATGTAAAGCCTCTTTCTCCTTTTACTAAAGATTCTAACAATGAAGAATAAGAATATTTCTACACTTAATTCGATGATAAGATTATCTCGAATTATTCGTAACTTTAAGAATGCTAGACGTGAGTTAAATCAGGTCATAGTTCAAACTGAGTATTTCATTATTCAGGGAGAATCAAGCAACACTCTTGAAGTTAAAACGAAACAAAGTATAGATAATACCTTATACTTAGAGCAGTACCTACGTTCGTCTGTAGGGTATCTATGTAAATGCTTGGATGGTTTTGATTCGGGTAAAATGGATCCAATTGATTACATCTGTAGTAGAGATGTAACTGATGGCATAGTTGATATATGCCGTGGTGGGAAGGTAGTTGCAAACATCAACCTATCATCTGGAAAAATTTTCTCAGTAAAACCAGAGACATTAGATGCAGGAGAAGATAAATCCTCAGCGGAAAAAAGTTAATGACAATAGCCGCTTTATAAATACTAAAATTATGTCATAGTTCGAGAGGAGTAAAACTGTAGCGTAAATCACTCCGGCAGAAGGCATGCGGTGTCTAAAATAAGACAATACGCACTGTGTCAGGAAGCTTGTGTTCATTTACACATGGTCCGAAAAGTACATGATCTGAGAATATGTATACTGCTAAAACAGTTGAGATAACAAAAGGTAAGATGTTAGCTTACACACGTGAAACCTGTGTAAGAGGAGGTGAGAGTGAGCAACCTTCAAATAAGATTATGATAATGAGAACCGATTGGTGATTTGATTAATTAAAGACTCGTAATTTAAGAGAAGACACACTGAATTACAAACAGCTCAAAGGGAACGAAATCCCTATATTCGTATGCACTATCAAGATGTGACTCAAAAAGGAATATAAACACGATGCTGAGACAAGAACAAAGTGTTCTTGAACAATCCCTTGGAAAAGGATTGTTGAACAATATTAAGGCTGACTAACGCAACAAGCGGGTTCCAACCTCGCTTCATACAAAAGCGCAACTATGCGTCCTGATTGGAAAAATAGGCTAACTCTAGTGTTTTTACGATAATTGGTTCGTAATATAAAGGGAGTAAATAACTAATACTAATGTAAGGATAACCGTGTTATGGTACATACTTATACAAAGTAAGGATATGAAGGCTGGACATGCAATGATCCTAAGTAACCATGCTAAACTGTGGTGAAAATAGACTGATTACCAGGGAGCAGGAGCCAATCCTGTGCGCTACCGTAACTAGCGTGCCGAAAAAGAACTTACGTATAAGGGATGAGGTATATGAGATTGATACCGTCTTTCAAGTCTAAGGTGACTCACGTGCTTATTCGTTCGTGTGAGTATAATTGAATGAGGAATGAATAGACCCAGAGTGTCTAAGCGGTTTGAGGGCGCGATAACCCTGATTCTAGTTATCACATACCTTTAGCAAGTATGATTATGATATAAAATGATTTTAAGGAGACGCTAGGGACTCCTACTAAAAAACAGCAGAGCTTATGTCTTTCAAGATATGTAAAGACTGGTTAATTACAAGCATCGCCTCACTCCTGAGTTGAAGAGAAGTAATAACTATATAGTAGAAGTACTTTAAACTAAGTTTACTAAAGTAAGAATACAGCTGCTGTAGGGTTGGAATCCTACAACCAGAAGGTAGTGAATATAGATGTGATGACAGACATATTCTTAATCTGAAACAGTAAAAGCTGAAGAAAACCAGCTAATGGTAAAATGTGTTTTCAATTGTTTAATCTCGTATTAGGCTGATAACCTGATATATGAAATTGGGAAGTTCAATGATAGTACAGAAGTAGCAAATTATCAGTTGTAAGATAGACCGCATGGAGTACGAGTCACCCCAGACTGCCAACCGTCATCGCTGACATTAGAAACTCATAAAGTATATACCGCAAGTATATATGTAAAGAGAACGCTGATTCGTCAATGACCTGCCTCCTATCACCCTGTCTCGGTAGATTTAAGGGAGAGTACACTTAGTAGCAATAGCAGCTAAGCAAGCAAGGAGACGATGAGAGGTGGAAATCCTCGTGTTCGTGCAGTATAAATAAGAAATCCGAGAGGTACAAGTGGGTCATACTATAGGTAATGAGCTTGTGATTTTTAGTAAGGTTTAGATAAAACCGCCTTCATTCGCGCAGAATGTCGTAATTTTTTAATTCCTCTGAGACATACCAGTTGTCAACGACGAGGTCTTTATATTGCATCTAATCGCGATATAGAGTAGACGTTTCGTATTTGGAAGTTCAGCTAACGTAAAAAGGTCTGAGTGAAACAGCAAGAGTCGATAGACTTTTTGTAACAATTTATTCTATCCTTCCGTAGAGAATGCTTACTCTACAAGACGAAACGGGTCTTTAAAATAAAATAACAGAAAATTATCAGAGATCTTATCATTATCAGATATTTTCAAATAAATTAACATTTATTATTTTTATGCTGAGTAGATTATGTGATTGAATTCACCACTACCATTATTGTAGTGCCATTAAATAATCGAAAGGTGGAGAGCTTAAAATTATTTATTAACCAAAAGTATAAAAATGGTTCGTATTGGTATATCAAGTACGGACTCAGAAAGGAAACATTTTTATGGAAGTACAAGTAACTGCTAGCACAAACAGTGCTCAGACAAATCCTGAAGCTAATATTGCTTCTCAGATTCTTGCTCGTTATCGGGCTGTAGCAAAACAGTATGGTCGTTTCTTCTCAGAACAGATCTATACTATCGTAGGTACAAATCCAGATCTTAAGTACAAGGAAGACGTACTTAATGATAAGAATACGTTACGGAAAGAAGTAACTGTGTTCCTGATTAAACCTATCGACATTACCGGTTTGAAGTTCTTACCGAAAGATTTTGACGGTGAACCGAAGATCATGTTGAATCCGGAAAGTAACGATCCGAATTTAGTATTTAACCTTGTTCCGCCCCAGCTTGCTAAAGCAACTCGTGATACAATCGCTGATTGTATTAGCCGGATTGGAAAGAAAGGTGGTAAACCTATCTTCTTCTCAGCTGAAGAATTGCCAATGCTCAATGAATTGCTGGCACTTCATAACACAAGTGTATGCACATTCTATGAAGAGCTTGCTCGTAAGTATACTAAACTTAGTGGTACTGTTCGGAGCATGCAGGAAGAGCAGGAACGCATGCAGGTTGAGTATGCTCGCCAGTGTGGCGTAGAACCGCAGAATAGCGAGGAAGTAAACCTTAACATTAACATCGAACAACAATAGGTATGGCTACGTGCAGAATTGACCCTGTACGGGTAGAACTTCTGCGAATACTTATTAGTTGCGAACCAGCAATCCTTTCAAAGATATCCTTTCAGGATGGAAGTGGAAGAAAAACAGGTAAAAAACTACAAGTAAGAGAGGATGGAACGGTCATCTTTTACTGTGGAAAAGGACCTTTATGGTGGCAGAGATGTTGCAATGATTATGAACTGGTAAGCATTGTAGACGTCGCTTTACGTGTAGCAGATGTTATTACAGGTTCTCATGGAACTCGTAATGAATTAGCTTTTGATGGAATTACTAAAAGTATTTTAGATGAAGCTATAAAGAAAAAAGACTACGACTGTGTAGTAGATATCTTGTTTGATAGTATGAGAAATTGTTCGGACGGGGCTTTACACTCAAAATATATCAATCAGGAAGCTATACAGAAGTATGCTAAAGAGAATGGACATCGTACCAAAGAAGAGATTACTATAGAGGGACCTCTATTAGCAACTCTTGGTATTGACTTAGGTGGCGGACGCATAGCAAATGTTGTGGGTCAAGTCAAGAATAAAATAATAAGAAATTAGTTGTGTTGGATTGGATACAACTCTTCTATTCTTTATAGTACTGGACGGGTACTATTATAATAGAGGCTGCTGGATGGGCAGTTTCTATATTCGGTATGTTAGTTTAGTGATAGAATTGCCTTTAAGGAGACAGCGGTTTGATTCCGCTACATACCACAACTGGTAGATGTATTTCGGTCAAGTATTAATTTAAAAAAACAAATCACTTGAATATGAAATCAATTACATCTAAATATGCAAAAACTCGTCGTGACGAGTTAAGTAAGGAAATTACTAAATACTGGAATATTATTAAAAATGAGAATGTAATCTCAACAGAGGCTAAGCGTAACTTTGATCTGAAAGTAATGCTTACAAAGATCTCTGAGATGTCAGAAGAACGTCTGTTAATGAAGCTGTATTTACAGTGTATTAACATGGGTTATAAGAAGTTCTCAGATCTTCCAGTAGATAATAATTACTACACTATCTTTGCTCTAAGTGAAAAGACAGAGCAGTTGTTCCATCTTAATAAGATTCGTACAATTGATCCGAAAATCAAACGAGCAAAAGGTAAAAAGAACTTAAAGGTTACAGAAGAGCTGACTTCAGCTTATCTTAACACTATTAAGAACAAAATTCAATTAGAAATAAACAAACTCAACAAGGATCTTGAAGAGTTTAATGATAAAGCAGAGTTAGATATTGAATCTGCTCCATTAGCATTAGTAGCATGATAAAAAGGAACGCTCTATTTCTAAGGAAACATTTTCTAGAGACTAGTAAGCACTATGAAAAGCGAGTAAATAAAGCTATCGCAAGTGCTTACTCCTCTGGAGAATTAGCACAGATAACTTATGAAGATAAGAATCTAGTCATATATTATACAGAGAATACAAACGCTGAAACCAAACAAGTTATAAAAGGTTTTAGCAAGTAAATAACTTTTAAAATTATCAAGATGAAAAAGATATTAGCAAATAAAAAAGGAAAACGAACAGGAGTTAAATTATCAACCACCAACAAAAGTAAGCTTCGTAGATCGAAGAAAGTAGAGTATCTTACTAAAGTTGAACTGGGTCCGTCAAAGTATATTAAATACGATAAAGATGGGAAAGTAATAGGTTTCATCAGTAACAGCAAGAAAGTACATCTAGCTGATCATTTGACTGATGTAGCAAAGAAGGCTATGGAAGATAACAAAGCTGCTAAGATAGCCAAGAAAGAACGAATTAAACAGATACTTGAAAAAGTAGGATATGATCCTACAGTTAAGTATACTAGAGCAGAGAAGAAGAAATTCACTCGTGCTGTAAAAAATAACTTATTTGTTCAACCAAAATTAGTTAATTTGACTGATGAGGAGATCAAAATGCGTTTTGCAGAAGAAAAGAAACGTAAAGTTGAACTTCTTAAAGAGAGACCTCATAAAAATGAGATAAAAAGCTCTGTCGTAGATTTTCTTACTAAAAATAAGAAAGCACTAGCAAAAATGAAATCCCCTTCTAAGAAGGAAGAAAGCAAGAAGTACCAATATATAATCAAACAACAAAGTAAAGAAGCTCCACAGAAGGAGATAGATTTACTTACTGATTATATTACTGCTAAAAGTAACACAGAAGCAGTAGAGATAGCTCAAGCTAAATTCCGTAGTATGTATAAGAACAGTAAAGATAAAGACAGTTTAACGGGTTTGTCCGTTACTCCTTTAGATACTAAACAAAGTTCTTATTATCCTAAAGATACTATTCTCTCATGGACTAGTCCTGAAGAGTTAAAGGAGAAATATTCAAATGTTGCAGCAGCAGCATAGTAATTAACTATTAAATTATCAAGATATGAAGACAAAAGAACAAATAGAAGCTATAGTAAAAGCAAAGAATGCTTATAAAAAAGCTGCAAGAGCTATCTCAGGAAGAAAGCCTAAAGTAAAAGGAGAGAACACATGTCCGATGTGGGATGATCCTAAATTGCAGGAGAAGAGAGCTAAAAGAAAAGCTCACTTAAAAGTACTAGCAGAAGCTAGAAAAGAACATTTTAAGTTGCAAACTCCTAATTATCCTCAATTCAATAAGGATAATAAGTTAACAACTGCTCAGGCTAAATTCAATATGATAATTATTCATATGAAACAAGCCAAAATTGCATCTGCTAAGCAGAGCAAAGAAGACAAGGCTAAGCACAAAGCTTCCCTTGTAGCGTTCAAAGAAACGTACAAACGTACGTTTAATACTGAACCCGTTGATCACACAAATTGTCATCGACAAAAGAAAAATCGCAGTTTTGCTCGAAAGAGTACAGCTAAGATATACCAAATGAAAAAGGCAAAGCTAGCCGCCTAAAATCTGCTAGCAAAATACAATAATTATATGATTCTTTAATTGCAATGTCGGTAATAACACCGGTTGTTCATGTAGTTTAATAGGCAAAACAAAAAGTGGGGTTCCAACGACCTCTGGCATCATAATAAACAGACTGTAGAGCCTGATAATAAATGCCTAAGTTAGAAGTTCGAATCTTCTCATGGACTCAAACTAACATTGTTATATTATGATTATACGAGATAAGATTGTTTATGTATATGATATTGAGGTATTCCCCAATGTCTTCCATTGTACTGTAAAAAATACAGAAACAGGTGAATTGCATAAATTTGAAATATCTTGCAGAAGAAATCAATTAGATGAATTAGTTGAATTCTTTCATACAGTTAATACAAAATATACTTTCGGAGATTTATATACTACAGATATTAAGTTGGATACTAACATATTATTTTGTGGTTATAATAATCTTCATTATGATAATGCTATTATAAACTATATAATAGATTGTTACAATATAATGAAATATAAAGGTTATAGAGACATTTGTAGGTCTGTGTTTAACCTAAGTAAAGTAATTACTACTTCAAGTGAGGATGATAACTCTGCTTGGAGAAAATGGAAGTATATGATTTGTTTTGATTCATTTGATATTCTTACTATGCTTTATAGCAATAAGTTAAGAGTAGGTTTGAAGGAAATTCAAGTAACAATGCAGTACAAGAATGTACAAGAATTTGTTGCTGATTGGCAGGCAGACTTGCCCGAAGATCAAATTGATTCAATGATTGATTATAATATTAATGATGTTAATTCTACTGAGGAATTACTCAATAGATGTAAAAAAGACATCGACTTAAGAATAGCTATTGAAGATGAATATGGAGTACGTGTACTTAGTAAAGATGGTGTAAACATTGGTATGAAGATCTTGACTCAGAAGTATCTTGAGAAAACAGGTCAAACATGGTGGGATATTAAAGATTTAAGATCTCCTATGTCAGTAATACCATTAAATAGTGTTATACTACCTTTTATTAAATATGATAGTCCTATACTAACTAGAGTACTAAATGACATGAAAAGTCAAATAGTATCTCCGGGTAGAAAAGGATACGAAAATAAATTCGTATTTGAAGGATTACAGTATTCTGTAGGAGTTGGAGGAATTCACTCAGTGAATAAACCTGAAATAATTATTCCGAAAGAAGATGAAATGCTCATTGATATAGATGTTGCATCTCTATATCCAAGTATGCTAATAGAATATGAATTCTATCCTAAACATTTAGGTCCTGAATTCCTAGAAGTATATAAACAAATTAAAGATGAGCGAATTGAAGCTAAACACAATGGCAATAAGGTTAAAAATGAAACCTTAAAGCTTGCTCTCAATGGATTGTCTGGTAACTTACAGAATGAACACAATTTCTGTTATAGTCCATTTGCTGTAATGCAAATCAGAATAAATGGACAGTTACTATTACTAATGCTAGCAGAAAAACTTACCCAGTTAGGATGTCGAATCGTCCAAGCAAATACTGATGGATTATTTGTCTTACTTAAGAAAGACGTATATTCAAAAGTTAACAATGTTTGCAGAGAATGGGAACAACTTACTAGGCTAACGCTTGAGGAAGAACGTTTTAAAGCTATGTATCAATATGCTATAAATGACTACTTCGCTATTACTGAAGATGATAAAGTAAAAGAGAAGGGTATGTTTATTACTACTGTGAAATTAGGGAAAGGTCTAACTCCGAAGATCATACCGAAAGCAGTAATAAACTTTTTTAAGAACGGAGTATCAGTAGAGGAAACTATAAAAGGTTGCCAAGATATTAGAGATTTTCTAATGTCTGAAAAAACTGGTAAACAATGGCATGTTGAGTATAATAATAAAGAACAACAAAGAACTAATCGTTTCTATGCAAGTACTAATGGTGCTTATTTATGGAAATGGAAGGAGAAGGATACTAATCGTTTCGATATAAGTATTCCATGTCCTACAGAAAAACAGTATCAGAATATGCTTACTGCATCTGGTGTTACTTTATTAAATTACTTAGACGATAAACCAATTGAAGAGAGAAAGATTAATTATAGGTATTACATTATGGAAGCCTATAAGATAATCAGAGAATTAAAACCGTTACAAATGAGCCTATGGGATTAACAGAGGCTTATCAGATATATTTCAGAGACCATAGCTCATATAATAATATGAGAATATGATTTTAGAAATAGACACTTCTATCTTAGATAGAATTTCAGATTTATCTATGAATCAATTAGTATTCTTAACACTTGTATTGAGTGATAATCAAACCATCAATCAAGACATTCAGAAACTTCTCAGCCTAGTTAATGAAGAAGAGATACAAGAGTTAGAGTCTCGTAAACTAATCACTACCAAAGTAGTAGATGATACCACAGTTATAAAGAAAACAAAAGAACTAGAAGAACTTCTAAAAGAAGATAAATCTATGTTTGATGAATTCTATGACCTATTTCCAGTTTATGTTATACGCCCTGATGGAACTAAAGGTTTCCTTAGAGCAAATGTAAACAAATGTAGGAAGGAATATAACAGAATAGTCGGTAAAAGCAAAGCTATGCATCAGCATATCTGTAACTGTCTTAAGTATGAGATAGATAACAAAATGCTAACTGGCAAATTAGGTTATATGAAAACTATGTGGAAATGGCTCACTCAGCATGAGTGGGAGACTTACGAGGAACAGATGAAAGTAGAAGAACCAATTATGACAAATAATTATGGAACAGATATCTACTAAAATACTACAATTCCAGCATATATCAGCAGCTACAAAAGAAGCTACTGAGTATATTAAGAAGAGAAAGAACCACGAGGTAAAGTCTCTTAAAACAAGATGGAATAAGTTTAATGCTGCCTGTATGGGCGGCATTGAACCTAATACTGTATATACAATAGTGGGTATATCAGGTAGTGGTAAATCATCATTTGTTAATACGTTAGAAAATGATTTAATAGACCTAAATTCTGATCAGGATGTTATAGTACTTAATTTCTCATTTGAGATGTTAAGTTCTAGGCAGGTTGGTAGAAAATTGAGTAGTAAGTTAAGGCTAACTACTGCTGAGCTATATAGTGCTAACAATGACTTAGATAATGAATCGTTAGCCAAAGTCGAAGAGACTTCTCAACAAATAAAGTCATATCCGATATATTATGTAGATACACCGGGTACAGTTGAAGATATAGCTTCTACTATAGACTACTTCTATGAGAATAAAGCTAAAGGCAAGAAATTTATAGTCATACTTGACCATACTTTGCTTGTTGAAGGTCAATCTCGCGAGTCAGCACTGCAAGTGATTTCCGATTTACAGAAACTGTTTATTAAGGTAAAGAAATTACCTAATACCACTGTAATACAGTTATCACAGATGAATCGTAACATTGAAACTCCTGATAGAATTAATAATCCTTCTATGCATTATCCAATGCGTAGTGATATTTCTTCTGCTGATACAATATTTCATGCATCCGATTATGTTATTTGTATTCACAGACCAGAATTACTAAATATCCAACAGTATGGACCGAATCGTTTACCAGTTAATAACAAAGTCTATCTGCATCTTATAAAGAACAGAGATGCTGGACAATGCTCGATATTAGAATTCGACAACGATCTGAAATACAATAATTTAATTGAAACTATACGAAATGAAGAACCAGCAAAGAAGATTTCGTTTTAGTAATAACAATTAAAAAGGCTGAATTTATGAAAACATATACATTTACATTACCGAAGAAAGAAAATAGTGCAAAGATTTATAAAGATGCGTTGATGGAACGCATTATTACAGCATATCCGTGGCTGACTATTGACAGTTCATTTGATTATCCGAAATCTAATTTTGGAATCGAATATGCAGGTGCAGGTGATACTATTACATTAGGTTTAAGTAAGAAACACAATGTAAGCTGGTTGCCTAAGACTTGTGCTAATTGTCCGCTTGCCTCAAAGTGCTACAAAATCGACAACTATAACCTTGAAACAGAGTTCTTTAAAGCATTAGACGCACTTGATGCATATGCTAAGAAGAATTATCCATTTGATTTGGATTATGATTTCGAGGATATCTACGGTACACCGATTAAAATTTTCCACAATTTCGTACAGATTGGATACGATATCATTCCAATCGCTCCGGGTTCATTGAACTATCTGAAACCCGAAACAAAGAAAACAATCATTAATCTTACTATTAAAGTAAAGAATAACGGTTGGTTCTAATAACATATAAATCCCATAACTAGCAGAAATTATCAGATATTTATCAGAGGGATACATAAAATAAACTAGCTTTATGATTGTATTACCAAAAGAGAAATTAAAAGCCAGAATTGAGAATCCTAGATTCTTGATATTGTTTGGCAAACCAAAGTCTGGTAAAACTACCTTAGCATCTAAATTAGACAATAATCTTATTGTCGATTTGGAAGGTGGTTCAGAATTCTTAGAGGCATTAGCTATTCAAGCTAGATCTGTAAATGATTTAGGCGAGATTGCAAATGCAATAAGAGAAGAAATTAAAAAAGAAGGTAAGAAACCCTATAAGTATATTACTATTGATAATGCATCAAGACTGGAAGAGATGTGCATGAGCTTTGCTATACAGTTATATAAAGCTACTCCAATGGGCAAGAAGTATGAAGGTACTGACCTCAGAACCTTGCCTAATGGATCTGGTTATTTATATATAAGACAAGCTGTAAGAAAAGTTATTGACATGTTCCGAGGATTATGTGATAACTTTATTCTTATTGGTCATACTAGAGATAAGTTGATTAATAAGAATGGCGAAGAAATGTCTGAAATGTCTCTTGATCTAGTAGGTGCACTAGCAAATATTATATGTGGCGAAGCAGATGCTGTAGGCTATGTATATAGAAAGAAAAATGAAACTCATATTTCTTTTGAAGGTGGAGATAATTCCGTCATAGAAGCTAGAGCTCCTCACTTGAGAGGAAAGAATATCGTAGTAGCAGAAAGTGATGAAAACAATGAAATCACTACTTATTGGAATAAGATATATTTACCTGAATAAAAAAATACAAAACAAATAGTTATGATTTATAGTACAGATTTAGCAAACCAAGTAACATTAAATAATAATAGTAGTAATACTAAATACCTCGAAGCAGGTATTCATGATAATGTTAAATTTACGTCAGTGAAGACTGCAGTATCTCCAACAGGAAAGAATTTCATTGAATTTAGATTCGAGAAAGACGGTAAGGAACTTGTTCATACAGAATGGGAACCTAAAGAACGTGCAGAAGATACTGAAGAACAGAACCAGAATAAAGCAACAAATCAGGTTACGAGAATTAATCGTATCTTGAGATGTTTCTATCCTAAAGAAGTGTTGAACTTCACTGGTAGTTCTTATAAAGAATTCACTAACTGGGTAGTTGCTATGCTGAATGCAGCAAACAAAGACACATTGTTGAAAGTGAAAGTTGTCTATAATAAAGATGGTTATACTACACTTCCAAGCTATGTAAAATTTGCAGCAATTGAGCCTATGAATATCCCGATGGGATTTTATGAAGAAGGCAAAAATGAAAGCATGATACGAGAAATAACAGGTATAGACTTGTTCGTTAAACCAGTAGTATCCGATAAAGAGACTATAGAAGTTAATCCTCTAGAAGTCAAAACGGAAGCTCCGTCTGACGATCTACCTTTCTAATCTGTTAGGATTTATATAAAGTCGCCACGTCGGGCATAATACGACGAACACGTAGGTTAGTGTACCGCACTATGAAAAATGAGTGATTACAAAATAGTACACAACCTACGTTTTAATGGCAGTTCCGGAGTATCAGGAGCATGGTGTAAAGAAAGTAAGATACAGCTTTCCTTTACTGTAGAGTTCAAATCTCTACACTGCCACTAACAATATATCATATGGTTTTTGACACTAATAAAATAAAAGAAGAAGTTACTATTACTTTAGATTATATATTATCTAGAGTAAGTGAGTATGATATATATGCAGCGTATATTGGCAATTTTAAAGTTGGCATGATTTATAATTCTCCATTGAGAAAAGATAAAACACCATCGTTTGGTTGTTTCTATAGTAGAAAGACTAAACAGTTGTTATTTAAAGATCATGGTACAGGAGAATGTGGTAATGTTATCAAATTCGTATCCTTAATAACAGGTTTAACTAATTATTCAGATATTCTAAATGATATAGTTAACAAACTTAAAATTACTAGTAGTACGCATCTCGATAGCTCTAAGCAATATATACCGTCAACTGAGACAGTAATTGGTGTAGTACGTCAGGAATTCACTGAAACTGACATCAATTACTGGAAGCAGTTTAATATACAGGTAGAGACACTAAAGAAGTTTGGAGTAAGTAGTATAAAGTACTACCTATGTAACGGCATAGTAAAAAGCGTTTACAAAGAAGAGAATCCTATGTATGCATATAAGGTATATAATCATTTTAAGATATATAAACCATATGCAGACAAATATACAAAATGGCGTAACAACTTAACTGAATTAGATATTCAGGGTTATAAACAATTACCTAAAACAGGAGATATACTTGTTATAACCAAAAGTATGAAAGATGTTATGTGCCTATACGAGATGGGTATACCAGCTATCTCACCTTCATCTGAATCTACATTCATACCTGATAGAGTTCTAGAACAACTTAAGAAGCGTTTTAAACGTATTATTATATTGTTTGATAGAGATGAAGCTGGAGTGAAATATCTCCGTAAAATGAGCCAAAAAACAGGCTTAGAAGGTATGCTAATCCATAAGAAATTTAAAGCAAAAGATATATCTGATGCTATTAAAGCTAATGGATTTGATAAAGTGAAAAATTGGTTAACTAAAAATATTAACAAATGATATGGTTCACAGCAGATTGGCATTTCTTTCATGATAGAATACTAGATTTTCATCCTAAACGGAGAGAACTATTTGGTAATAATATGAAAGAGGTAACAGAGAAAATGATACAAAAGTGGAACAGTAGAATTGATAAACATGATACTGTATATATTCTAGGAGATTTTGCATTTGGAACAACAGATGAAAAACGAAAACTATTTCAGAGATTAAATGGAAATAAAGTACTTATACTAGGAAATCATGATAAAGTATCAGATAATCACAGATGTTTCTTCAATCATATTACTCAGATAAAGAATATGACATTTAAGAAAACTGTGTTCCCATCGTTACCAAAAAATATTGAAGTAATTATGTGCCATTTTCCTATGTTCTCTTGGGAACATATCGAAAAAGGTAGTATAATGCTTCACGGTCATTGTCATGGCTCAATAGACTTACAGAATTCAGCAGAACTTCCTGATCACATTCGTATAGATGTTGGTATTGATAGCAGTTTTGCAAATTATGATTTTGTATCTGTTGATAAACTGGCAAATTTCATAAAAAACTATATAAAACAATGAATACACTTAATTATATTTCCAAAGGATTGCGTAAAGCATTAGCTTTTCCATTTAAATTAGTAAATAGTAATTTTTTTATTGCCTTTGGACATAAAAGGAAAACTATTTCCAGAAAATCTAATATTACTAATGATGTAGAGGAAAAGAAATAAACCTAGCGAAAGCAAAATTCGCAATGCAACACCAAATGAGTATAATGGTATTAAGTTTAAAAGCAAACTTGAGACATATACATATAAGAAGCTGGAAGAGTCGAAGATCAAGGCTGAGTATGAAACTCAACGATACGAACTGCTTCCAGCTTTTACTTTTGGTAATAAGAAATATAGAGCAATAACTTATAAACCTGATTTTGTAGGTGATAAGTTTATTATTGAATGCAAAGGCTATCCAAATGATGCATGGGCTTTGCGTGAAAAACTTTTTAAGTATTATTTGTATGTAAATAATCTAGATATAGATTATTATATAGTACATACGCAAAAACAAGTTGATGAATTGGTCAACAAGTTAAAAACATAAAAAAATTACAGTTATGGCAGAATTTATTAAGATTGGAAATGAGATTACAGTTAAACCTAAGTTAGAGGGTATTTCTTATGAGCTCATAAATAATAAAGTATACGATCTAGAGTATGATAGAATGCAGGGAAGATCTTATCTCAAAGAGAATGGAGATTTGAACATGCCAAAGAAATTATATGAACTAGAAGAAGATAATAAATTTATCAAACGCGTACTTAATTATTTTAATTCCGAAAATTCTGGAAAGACAACAGGTATATTGCTTGCTGGTACTAAAGGTACAGGCAAAACAATGCTCTCTAAACGTATTGCCTTAGAAAGTAATTTACCTATTATTATAGTTGCAAACGATTACCCTGCTAATAAACTTACTAGTTTCTTTAAACATTTTACTACTCCTGTAGTAGTTATGTTTGACGAGATTGAAAAGAATACTTATTGGTGGGAAACTAAGGATCTGTTAGGATTCTTAGACGGTGTAGAAGCTACATCTAAAAAACTAGTATTGATGACCTGTAACAAAACGGATCAGATAGACGATAACTTCTTTGATCGTTGTTCACGTGTTCGTTATTTCAAAGAATATGAAGCAAACTCTAATTCTGTATTTGTACGCTATATGGCAGAAGATAAAGGAGTAAAGAACATAGATGAAGTTGTGAACTTCATCATCGAACACATGGAAGTTAAATCATTCGATAATATTTCAGCATTCTTAGATGAAGTTGTTCTCTTCGAAGATATTCCATTAGATAAATTAGCAAAAGATATGAATCTTAGCTTAAACGGAGTGATAAGAACAGGAACTAATAGTTTTGATGAGGATGAAATAGATGAAGATATAATCTAATGATACTATTTTATTCAATACTTATTTATAAACTTACTAAATTTCTACAGTATGAAAATATGTGGAATTAGTGATATACACGGGAATCTTTACAATAATATTCCTGAGTGTGATGTTTTGTGCATTTGTGGAGATATAATTCCATTAAATGAACAAAGATCTATGGATGCTTCACTAAAGTGGTGGCAGACACGATTTGCAAAATGGGTAGATAAACTACCTTGTAAAAAAATATTAGTAGTGCCCGGTAATCATGACTTTTACATAGAAAGTAAGTTAGGTGATGAATGGGAAAGTTTTGTAGAAGACTACGAACTTTATACTAATGGAAAAGTAAGATTCTTAGTGGATGAGTCATATACATATGAAGGTATAACCTTCTATGGAACTCCTTGGATACAACCTATTGAGTTTCAAGAAGGTAGATGGGCATTTGAATATCCTACTGATGAAATAGATGATAATCCATTCGAAAAAATACCTAAATGTGATATACTACTTACTCATGATAATCCTAATTATAATGATAAACTATATTATTATAGTTATGGAGAGTACAAACATCATTTGTTTGGACATTGGCATGATGGTATATCATACGGACATCTAGGGCAACATAATTGCTCTATACTAGATGATTGGTATAACTTTAAAAAAGGCTTAAAAATAGTAACAATAGATATTATGACTGGAGACAAAAGACAAGAGATCATAGATGAGATTCTTCTACGATTACAAACAATATCCAATTTAACACAAACTCTAGAATTTTCTAATCAATTGAGCAGTCTTATACAAGATTACTCAGAAGAACTACGTGCAGAAATTCCTGTAAAGGAAGATGAAGTTGAATGGGATACTTCAGGAAACTTTGTTACTGACACTAATATAATGGAAGAAGATTTCATTGTAGATAGTAACGTATTTGAAGAAACAAAAACAGCAGCATGAAAATAGAAATTCCGTATTATGAAGATAACACGCGAATATCAAATTCAGCAATTGGATGGTTTTTGAAGAAAGGACCGCGCTACCTCAAGGATATGCTTGATGGTAAAGAAGAAGGTATTAGTGGAAAGTATCTTGATAAAGGAACTATGATACATATGTACCTACTTCAACCTGATGAGTTTTGGGATAACTATGAAGTATTAGACTTTGTAGTACCTAAAGTAAATCAACAAAAAACTTTATGTATAGAATATGTTCAAGAATTAGCTGTAAATCCTCTAGAAGATAATGATAAATTATTGCTTAATAGCTATAATAAAGCTTATAGTAATAGTAAATCAGATGATAAAAAGCTAGAAGAAGCTAAGCAAATTATTGAAACATTTGCAGAATATATTGTATATCTTAAGCTCGAAAAAAATAACAAAAAAGTGATATCATTTGCTGATATAACTATGCTTAAACATATTAAGGAGAACATAGAGAATCACAAGAAAGCAAATGAATTACTAACAAATCAGCCCGGCTTAGAATGTAACAATGAGTTTCATATAAACTGGGAATATGAAAAAGCAAATGTATCCTGTAAGTCACTATTAGATAGAGTCAAGATTGATCATTGTAATAGAAGGATTACATTAATCGACTTAAAAACAACAGCAGATGTCTATAATTTTAAACATTCCGTAGAGGAATATGATTATTATAGACAGATTGCATTCTATATATTAGCTCTTACTTGGTATTTTAAGGAAGAAGGTTATGATATAGAAGAATATGATTTAGAAGCATATATTATTGCTATTCAGAGTAATGGTAATAATGAAGTACGTGTTTTTAATATGTTAAATGAAAAAGAGTTGTTGGATCGCAAAGACCTAATAGCAGAAACATTAACAGAAATATCATATCATTATCAGACAGGTAATTGGGACCATACTCGTAAATATTACGAAGAAGATGGAACTGAAGAACTTGAATGATGTGAGTATATATATAGCTCCGTTATGTAACGATAATATTACTTGGGAAGATTTAACAGTAGAAAGTGGTTTTGTTAATGCGTTTACTAGTGATAAGAATAGACCTTATTTAGAAGATAAGGTCTTTTTTGTTTATGATAGTAGTGTAAACACTAAGGAATCTTTAAACAGGTTTCTTAAGTTTAGGCAGTTAGATACTATCTATAATACGCACTATATAACTATTAAGAAAAAACATTATACTGTCTATTGTTTTAGTAATCCTAAGTATAAAAAAGATATTGATAGGCTTCGTATAAATGGTAAAACTTATAATTTGAAAACAGCATTAGAAATAAACAGGTTTTGGAACAACGTGCCAGTTCCAGAATTAGAAGAGCGTTTGTTTTATAATCACTATAGATTTGGTGAGTCTATAGAAGCTGAAATACCAGAAGAAGACTATTATAGTTATATGGAATTTGGTGATGACATATAACTAATAAGCCTACTAGACAACTAGTAGGCTTTTCCTTTTTGCAGTGTTCACTGCGAATTGATAATTTATATAGAAACTTAGAAGTTCATTAATTGATTCTATAGATAATTTCGTTTTGTTTTTGGATCCTAAGCTTCAAACGCACTCTTAAAAGGAGTTACTTTAATTATATTCTTTAATATAACAGGCATTCCTTTATACACTCCTCTATCTATTATAGTAAAAGGTGTTCTATCTCCAGTATATGCAAATGGATTTATTAGATTAATAAAGCTTGATAAATTATCAAACCAATTGAAAGCTGCTGTAGGAGATTTGATTAAAGAAATTAATTCGAATGGGTTATACATAGTTCTAAATTCAAATGCTGAACGCATAGCTAAGTACGTAATTGATTGTGTTAACCACATATCATAATCATCATCTCCGTCTACTAATGAAGCAAATGCAATAGCTACTGATGTAGAACCAGCTACCAACATTAACTCGTTAAGTACTCTTCTTACTCCATATTGTTCGTAGTCTTTCATATTATTATAATCTGCTAATAACTAAGTAAGAGCAAAGTGTTTGTTCTTTAATACGTTTGATAAGAATTTACCAGTAGATCTATAATAACCTTCTTCCATAGCACCAAGATCTAGATTATACTGCCTCTTCTTAAATCTATCCTATAAAGCAGATACCATAAAGTTACGATGTAATACTAAGTAAGACGCAATAGAACTTGCATGAACTGCTGCTTTATCTACTTCTCTCAAAGTACCGTCAATGCGTTTAGATAGTATATCAATTCTATTTCTAACATCATTTAAGAGTTTCTCAGTAACGTATTGTGTATATTTAGGATCTACTGAAACTTCACCTTTCTTATTGGTGATATAAGCATCATATAAGGTAGTAGGTAATTGTTTAAACGCCACTGCTCCTTTCTTTCTATCATCAGGATAGAATTTATCAGTATACTGCTGCTTAGACAAAAAACCTTCGCCATCTACGAAACGATAATTATGATAGATACTTATGAGAGTATGACTCTTAACCGTATAATCTGCCTGTGTATATCCAGCAAACCAAAAGTTCTGGTTAATAGAGCGTAATACTTGGCTTTGGTCTAATCTATCAAATAATTCTCTGTTGTCTTTTACTACTTGATTTAACATTAGTAAATATGGAATTTTACCATTTGGTATAGGATTACCAATATTTGCCATCATGTCTGGGAGATGCCTAAAAAATTCACTCTTTGCAAAGTTTAAATCTTCTAGGTCAAAGTATTTACCCATTTTTGCTTCTAATGTAGTATATGTAGCATCTGTAAAGAAGCTAGTTCCTATAGACCATAAGTTACCAGATAGATTGACTTTAGTAACAAAACCTCTAGCTATATCTAACATTTTACCTACATTATACTCTTTACCAAATGCTTCTACCAATATAGGGCTCTTATTTCTACCATACATTAATCTATCAACTAATAGTTGTGATTGTTTGTAAACATTAGTAGAACCCGGACCTTTAACGTCTTTTCTTGTTTTAATTGATACCTACTTTAGAAGATTCAACATAAGCTCTACATCATCCTAATGTTTTGACATATTCTTGTAATTAGCCGCCATGTTATAATACTATACTGTTGCTGCTACAGCATCTGTAGATATAGTATTTGTATCATCTAACATTTTTATGAACCTTGTAGGTATTACTTTGATAGGATCTCCATTAGGCATTGTGGCAAACTCTTCTACAAAGTCTAAGTCATCCGCTTTAGTCGTAGCTAAGTCTTCAAAAGCATAACCTAATTTCGATAAAATACCATCTTTACGATTAAGTGCTTGCATAAATCTAGCAGGTATTTGAGGCATTCTACTGTCATTAGCAAACTACATGAAAGATACATAACTATTGGCTAATGACATTATTTCTTCAATCTAATTATATAGTTCTAATACCTCTGGTTTATTAGCCATAGCGTCATAAGCCTTCTTATTGTTATACTTATCTTTTTTTGGTTGTATCGCCGGACCGTTTGGATCCCAATTGTTATTATACCAATCAGAACTAGGATCTAATGTAGAATATTTGTTTATAGGAGCTCTTTCTGTATACTATTGTATATATTGAGGAAGCGGTTTTAGCTCTTTGTAATAAGATGCAGCCTACATATATCCTCTTTTGTCTTCATAATGGTTAGCCATAAACCAATCATTATAAGCCTATGTTCCCGCTTTCTTAGCATTGTCCATATCTATAAAATACTAATCAGTAAAAGCCATTTCTGCAAAATCACTGAACTTATCTGAATTATTTTCTGTTTCTTCCTTTGTTTTAAATTCAGTTACATCTGCGATATCTTGATCTAATTGTAATAGTGCAGCTTTTTCAGAATCAGATAACTAAGTAACATCTATTTTACCTGTACGTGGATCTTTAAACAGTTGTTGAAGCTGTCTTCTTTTTTGAACTAAATCCTAGTATATATCACTTTGTTCTACTTTATTTAGATTATCTATTCTGTCATAGAATTCCTAAGTATATTTCTCTACAGTGTTTCTATTTTCCCATAGCTTTAACTCTTCGGATCCTTCCCCATACTTACTAGCTACTTTGGCTCTGTCTGCATCATATTTAGCTTTATCTGTTTTATATTTTATATGTTCAGATACTAGCTTGTTAAATTCAGATAATTCTTTAGCTATTATAGCATCATCTCCAGTCTTCTCACTTCCATCTAGATTATATGGATTTGATAATAGAGATTTTTGTTTACGCAACTATTCTAACTGCACCTATTCAGATTCACTAAGTAAGTTAGTATATTCTACACCATCAATAGTAATAGGAGATGTTAAGTTATCAATGTATCTCTATACCTCATTCACAGCATCTCTGGTTTTTAACGATAATATTTTATTACGAGCCGTATAATATTCAGATTTATACTTTCTATCTGCATTTTCATTATACCAGTTATTTATAGCAGTATACCATTTATTCTAAATATCTTCATCCTGTGGTAGTATATATTGTCCATCACTGTCTTTTTCTATAGATAGTTTCTCTGCTAATTTCTATAAAAACTCTTTTCTGTTCTTACTCATCTGACCATAGTTAAGAGGCTTAACTCTTAACCCAGAATATGTACCATCATCAAGTTTTTCATATAACAATTTCTAAACATCGTTACCATACTTATCTTTAGCAACCTTTAATGTCTTAGTCAATTTTATACCAACATCTAGAGTTTCTCTATCCGTAGCATTTTTCACATCATTTAATGTTTTAGCAATAGTTTGTTGGACAGCATTATTACTATTAGTAGCCATACCAAACCAGTTCATAAACATATTAGAATCATGCTTAGGATCATCTAACCAATTTATAGTTTCCTATATAATATTGTCAGGCATTCCTTGCTACTTTAAGAAGTTCTTTAAATGCTAGTAACCTTTACTTTTGAGAACATTAATAAACTTGTTATTAACTTGATTGAGCTGCTATTGTAATTGACTTAGAGTGTCTTTTATCTACTGGTAGTTATCTTTATCTTTAAACAAATCTGTAGTATCTACTAAATATGCAATATCATCTACTAGTGGTTTATAGAATCCAACATAATCATTAGATAGCTATCGGATCTATTTTGAATTTATATCTTCAATCGGTCTACTCAAGAACTGGATGCTATCTTTAACTGATTCGTCTATATGTTCCATGAACTATAACATACCTTGTTCAGTTTCAGAATTAGATAATTGCTGTATTAGAGTTTGTAGCTATCTCCATACTTTAGGACTTTTATTTGAGTATCTTTTAATAGCGTTAAGTCTATCTTTTAGACCTTTTTGGATCTTATTATAAGTATTAGACACTTCTGATATTACTCTAATCTGATCCTCATTAAGCAAATCAAAGCTTACTTCGTTATATGTTACTTGTGGTAATGTTAATACAGCATCAACGATAGGTTCACCATTAGAGTCTTTGGCATATTCTTCTTTACTCTGTATAAAATCTCTAGAGAATATTTTAGCTTTAGCTTTAATAGCTTCTTCTCTATTATCTAGTTTCTACATTAAATTGTCAAACAATATAGAAGGCTCCCCATTCGGAGCCTTATCTATACCATGACCATTATTCATATCCCAGATAGTATATGCAACTTCTGGTACAACTTTTTCTAGTTCCTTCCATTCAGGAAGATTTTTGTTTGGACATTTATACATATTATCTGGTTATTATAAATTACATATGAATTTTCTCAATGCTTCTTCAAGTTTATCTTGTGTGTTGACTTCATTATCTGTCATAAACTATGAGAATTCATTTAAGTAAGTCTATCTTTCTTCTGGTGTAAGATCCTCCATCTGATCAAGTACTTCACTTATTCTTGAATTTCCTTGTTCATATAATGCCATTAATTCAACTCCAGTTAGTGGTAAACTAGATGGGAATAGATCTGATTTATTTTCTAGACTAATATAGTTTTCAATCTACCCTCTAAAAGTAAGAGCATAAACATTTCTAATGGCTTGAATTCCTTCTTGCGTTATTTCTCTAGTACCTATACCTGCAAAATTAGGAGTAAGTTTTGGTGTAGTTACCTCTGACCATTTATGATCTCTATTCCTATACCATTTTAACCTACTTTGATCAAATACATATACATCTTTATTATTATCTATTGCCATTTGAACAGCCCAACCAGTACCACCATTTACAGTACCATTGTCAGCTATAGTTCCTATAGCAAATATCGCATCTGCATTCTTTACTTGAAACCAATTTCTTCTAAGTAAATTATTTACGTAATCTTTACTAGTAGGGAATAATCTACCTAATTTTTTATTAGCTTCCTTCAAGTGTTTGTCTGCTTCTGATAATAATTGTTTTCCTAATGCTGTATTACCATTAGGTGTTTTCTGACCTTCTGCATAATAATGTTTAGAATATACGCCATATTCTTCACCTATTTTACCCCACATAGTATCTGATCCAAGAGCACCTCCAGAATGATTAATGAATTGAGCATTCGCAGAAATTTCTTCTACAGGTTCTTCTCTTTCTTCTA
>OJJY01000016.1_pt1 | contig 103388 bp, 159 predicted proteins | sample 1596421 | NCBI WGS metagenome assembly OJJY01 (sample SAMEA4350151, study PRJEB24818) | metagenome | biome: human; feature: gut; material: faeces | place: Denmark | collected 2013-09 | reverse complement strand
CCAGAATCTTGGGTTTATGCATTACCAGAGTTAGGTACTAGTTATTCTGAATTTGGAGCCATGTTAGGACAATTTGGTACTAGCATGGCTGCCAAATGGGCATCTAAAGCAGTTATGGCTGCAGGTTCTGGTGGTACTGCTCCTTTACTAATTGGTGCTGCAGAATTAGCTACTCAAGCTGCTATTACTAATTACACTCGTAATTCAGAAACTCAAGCTGAAGTATTTGATTCGTTTAAGCAGAGAGTATTAGAAGGTGCAGATTAGATGAGAATTAATCTTCCCAGTGTAATACAATCTGCCGATGAGTAGCTAAAAGCCAGAGGATTTGATACTTCTGAAATGACAGATTATGAAGTATTAGAAAACGCTTTATCACAGAATATAATTACTCCCGACGCTAATTTTAATTAGCTAGTAAATGATTCTCAAAAAGGTCTAGATGTAGTTAGATAGACTAATCAAGCTTTAATGTTATCTGACTTAGCTCAAGGTATGTTTATGTTTGGTGGTTCATATATGAAGAACTACTTTGGATTATAGAAAGCTGCTAAAAGAGCTGTAGGTAATCGTAATATATCCTCTGGACTAGAAACTGCTGTAATTGATAGATTACGTAAAGATGATTTATATGCAGCAGCTGATGGTATTATAGATCGTACTATTGCTAGAGCTGTAGATAAAGCATGGAAAACTCCTGGAGGTAAAACTAGAGCATACAATGCTATAAGTAATCTTACCAATATTGGTAAGAAACTAGGTGTTTCTTACTTCATGGAAAAGACTGAAGAAGGTCAACAAGGAGTAGTAAGTAATTATTATAGAACTGGTAAGTATGATAATGCTGGAGATTATAGTCTATTGTAGGGGGCTGCTAATGCATTAAAATTGGCAGGAGAAGCACATATGGCATACTATGGTATTCACTCAGATGAGAATTTGAATGGTGATGCTGATTTACGTAAATCTATGGATATAGGTGGATTTACTGGATTATTTATGTCTGGAGTATTTAGTTCACCTGACGTATATAGTGCTACTGCTCAATATCTTACAGATAGTAATCTGAGAGGTTATATTGCTGACGGATATGGTAATGCCGAAAGACAAAATAAAGTAGAGCAGTTTATGAATGCTGCTAGTTCTGATGGGAGAAAAGGTTATTCTAGAATAATCAATAACTTAGAAACTCTTAAGGATAAATTTAAACCTGAAGGTGTTACTAATGAAATGATTGATGAAGACATAAGATTAGTAAACAACATAGAAAGATTATCTAATAATAAGTCTTTACGTAGTATAACTGATGAACTAGGAATAAATAATGATGACTTTATATCTGTAATAAAAAATGCTGTATATATTCAAGATAGATTAAAAGATGCTAGTGAAGCATCTGAAGCTTCTACTAGAGAAATAGAAAGTGTTATTCAGAAAATAAGAGAAGATGCTGACTTAAAAGAAGAAATAAAGCAGCATTATTCTGATTATTTAGCTCGCTATGATAAAAAACGTAGTGATAGAAGAAGACAGATAGTTAATGATTTACCTGCATCTGATATTACTTCTAGAAGTAAAAAGGAATTATCCGAATACGTAGACCAATTACTGGGTGAAAGAAATGTACTGTCTGAAGAAGAGTATGCTAATGAATTCATGGGCAGAATGGTTGCTGTTCAAGATTACAATGACTTACTTACTCTTAGAGATGAACTTAATTCAAGAAAACAGGATTTACAAAGACTAAAAGAGGATAAGAATTTAGATGTAAATGTAGATGGTATATCTGGTATTATAAAGTATGTAGAATCTCAAATAGAAGAACGTAAACCAGTTATACAGCGATTCTTAGGAGAAGAAGTAGGAGAACAGGTAATGGATCTTGGATTATCTGTTCCTTTTGCAGATCAATTATCTGTAGCTACCATAAGTAAGTATGTTAATGATGGGGCAAGAGCTGATTTATTCGCTCATGCTTTAGCATATACTACTGGAAAATATGTAGGTGATACTAGATTGTATAAACCTACTTATAATAATCTTACCGAAGAACAGCAGAAGCAAATACTTACTAATGAGATGTAGGCAGACAAGATAAACGGTAAGACTAGAACTTCTGATTAGATTATATAGGATTATGATAACTCTGTAAATGAAGAATGGAATAAAGATGATAAACTTGCTGACTAGGATTTAGTACAGCGTAAAAGAGCTATGTCTGTTATTCAGAAAGATTTACAGCGTAAAAAAGATCAAGAGCAAGTAAGTAGAGAGGAGATAGCTGAAGATACTGGTAATTTAGCAGATATAGAACAAGGAACTCCCAATACTGAAACAAAAGCTCCAGAGGTTGCTCCTATGGATGAAGTAGAGGAGGTTACTATACCAGATGTATAGATAGCTGAATAGGAAATAAGTAGTCTAGAAGATCAACTAAATATGTTAGAGGAAGCTATAGAAGGCTCTCCTTTACAAGATAGAGTAAGTGTAGATGAGGTGGAAGCTGATGTGGAAATGGATGGTGTTACTAATACTAATCAAGATATAGAAGATGAAGTATAGATGCAGAATCCAGCTGAAGAAGTTACATCAGTAGAACCTACAGATATTGCTGAAGAGGCAGAAGAATAGCAAACAGATGATTCTACTGCTGAAGAGTCTTAGGGACAACAGGAGGAAGTAGACGATGCTCAATTTGCTCCTGCTGAGGAATCACTACAGGACGAGGAAGAAGGATCTGCAGAATAGCCTACAGTAACAGAAGTAGAAGATACTCCTGCAGCTTCAGATATTGCTCCTCAAGTAGAGAATCCGGTAAATATTACAGAAGTAGAAGACACTCCAAAATCTGATGAAATTTTTTATGATGCTTAGAATGATTAGCTAGTGTACATGCCTGATGGTAATCCTGAAAACGGAATACCTGTAAATGACCAAGATATATTAGAACAATCTGCATTTGAAGAATCATGCGATTTTGATTCCAGATTGTAGGGCCCTTCTTCATATTATAATAGGTCTACTAATGGTTGGGTAGCTGCTAGAAAGAAATTCAGAAGATTACATATAGCTAATACTTTCTTCTTCCAGCCTAATACAGATGAAGTTATGCCTATTACTGTAGCTGGTAAATCTGTAAAGTTTGTAGGTAAAGATGGTGGTAAAGTTGATAGAAGACCAGGTAGAGAATTAGCTGATAATTTAGCTATTCCGGGATGGTTATCAACTGCTGATGATATATACTTTGTAGTTACATCCTTTAAACATGACATGTCATTTGATAGTGCTATAGATAATTTAGCTATTCACGTGATGATAGAGAAGGATGGTAAACTGTATAATGCATCTGTTAGAGCAATCAATTAGAGTCTGTATGACCGTATGAGAGATACGGAAATGACTTAGGATGAAATAGATGAGTAGATATAGAAGTTAAGAGAATTGAGAGCTAAGATAATTAAGGCTTACGCTCCAGAATATTCTACTACTAAAACATTACCATTAACTGCTAGGAAGCATGTTAAACCTGTAGGAATAAGAATAAGTAACGGTCAGCTTGATAATCAAGTAGATGAGGCAGGATTACCAAAGTTTAGAAAGCTAACTGAAGTAAGTGATTTTGGTATAACAGAAGATGCTATTGCTATGTCTGAACAAATAACTAGTGGAGATATCCAGTTTGGATATGGTACGGGCCCATTTGGTGTTGATCCTTTCTCTATAGATGATATGTTTACTAGAGATAAGACTGAAACACAAGGTATAGGTTATGCTGGTAAAATATACTTTATACCTAAACCTGAGAATACTCCTTCTGGTACTGCTACATTGCCTATTATGTTATCTGAGGAATTGCATAGAATATCTGGAGTAAACAATCCAGAGCAGGTTAAATTAGCCTTCAATGCAGACGGCACTCAAAATGTAGATGAGCAAGGAAAGCCTGTCGCTCCTTCTACTGCTGAGTTAATATTTAATATTATTACTGGTCAAACGTCAGTAAGAGGTTCTAATGCTAAGATAATTGATTCTTTCTTATTGTCTCTGTTAGCCAATAGTGGTTCCAATACATTTACTAATGGTTTAGAAGGAGTAGAAAGAATTAAATATAATTTCTTAGTAAGAAAGCAATTAGGTATATATACTGATGATAAAGGTAATAGATTCTTTGTTAACGGGTATCATAGTGAAGATGCTACTGTATATACTCAAGATGGTCCTAGAACTGAAAAGAGATTCAGTACGCAATTTACTAACTTAGCTACTTTAACAGATTTTGAAAAGAGGAGAATAGTATTCTAGATTTCATAGAATATACACTGGAATACTGATAAGGACGTATTAATGTCTGAATTCCCTCAAGAATTTATAGACTTATTGGTATCTATAGCTAATAGTTCTCCTAATCTAGTAAAGGATGAAAACAGTAGAATACCTATATTCTCTAAAGACTTAACGTTTTCTTTAAAAGAAATAGGTTATACTTTTAAAGACGGTAAGGCTGAAAAAGTATCTGATTCTCCTTTAGTAATTACTTGGGCTATTAACAATGGAATATTAAAGACAGATTTAGGGGAACATGCATTCTATGCTCCATTTATATATGCGGATGATGCTGCTATAAATAAAGAAGAATTATAGAAACAACAAGATAAACCTAAACCTACTGTTAATACTCAGGATAAAGTAATAGAAGATGTAAGTAAACCTTCTCAAGCTAAGACAGCTAGTGGTAAGAAAGTTGTAATTGCAGAAAGAGCTACTCCTGAGAATCTTGAGAAATATGGATTAAGTATACCAGATAATGGAATGAAAGAAAGTCAATACCTTAAATGGGGTATTGTTCTCAATCCTAAGACTGGTAAAAGAGAAGTTACTCTTACTCCAATTAAGTTCTTAGGTGGTCTTAAATCAACTATTAAAGGTAGAGGTAAGTTTAATGAAGATTCTGCTAAGAAATGGTTATTTGATAAGTTAGGTATAGATAGCGATCAAATACTAGTAACAGACCAAATGATTAAGTTTGGAGCTAATGAAGAGGCGTACGGTTTGTTCAGTGTAGTAATGGATGCACTTTCTAATGAATTAATACCTCGTATATCTTTATCTAGACAATCTGGTGCAGGTGTAGAATATCACGAAGCATTCCACTATGTAACTCAAATGCTATTAAGTGAACAATAGAGAACTAAGCTGTATCAAGAATATTCTAAATCTAAAAGAAGTGCTAGAAATCTTACTCGAGATGAAGCAGAGGAAGCGCTTGCTGAAGAATTCCGTAATTACGCTAAGGATCAAAACGGTAAAGGTTTATTATATAATGTCATTAGAATCTTTAAGAAGATATATAATACTTTATACTTCTGGAATTCTCATAGAAATATAGTTAGAGCTTTCTTTAAGAGTATAAATGACGGTTAGTTTAAGGATTATAAAGCCTCTAAGCAAGCATTAGAAGATTTCTATAGCCGTAAACCAGAAGGTTTATCTTATTATATACCTGGTTTATCAAAGGAAGAAGAAGCTAAATTACCTCATATAACTGATCCAGATGTATTCTATCATGCTGTTAATTCTCTTACTAGTGGAGCGTTATCTATATTTAATATTAGAACCATAGAGGATGTTCATAATCTTAATACTTCTCTGTTATTTGATAGATTACAGTAGAATGTAGACTTTGGTTGGATATCTGACGAGTATGTAGATATTGCTTAGGATATAGTAAATAACAAAGATATATTTACAAGATATGTTCGTAAGAAGATAGAACAATTAGGAATTAGAGAAGTAGAGAAAGTAGATAATGAGGAAGAGTCTAGATTAAAAGTAGAGACTGGTGAACAATCTGAAAACAATTGGGATAAGAATCAAGGTGAAGTAAGTAAGAAAGATAACGTTAGCTTTAGAGCTAAACTGTTCTTCTACTCTATACCTAAGTATGAATACCAATTTGTTGAAGATGAAGAAACCGGCGTTATTACTAAAGAATTATTTCCTGTACATGATGATATGTTCCAACTTCCTGTAACTGAAGATTTCAATTTTGTATGGAATCAGATTATGGAGAACTTATGGGATATAGATAAGTATCAGGATATAATAGATAGAAGTGCTAATTTAGGTAATACTATTCCTTTCTTTAAATCTTTATATGATATTCTTACTTCGGAAGAAGCACCTATATCTGACAATACTAAAACTTAGTTAGAGATAACTATAAAGAGTTCTAAAGTACAGTTAGACACTATTACTACTAAACATCCTAAAGTAAATACAAGAGGTAAGTCTGAAGATGAAATAGCTAGTGAAATACAATCTAGCTTAAGTAAATTTAATTGGGTTGTAGAAGATAGTGATAATTTACGTAAAGTAGGTAGACTTCCTGCTAGATGGTCAGGTATGTTCTTCGCATCTGATGCTATAGACAGAACAGATAGTGGTAGACCCTTCATTAAACCAGAGTTTGCTAAATTCTTAAAAGACAGAAGAGGTAAATTAAGTTCTACTTTTAAAATAGTAAGTGATAGAATAAAGAAAGGTAAACCAGTAGATGATACTAAGATATAGGAAATAAAGGACACTTTATTGGATGTATTTAATGCTTTATCTATTCCTATGGATAACTTAGCATTAGATTATATGCTTAATAACTTCTATATTGGAGCTACTGAATTTGATAAATTATATAATTTCTGGAAAGGCACTGGAGCTGGTAAAACAGAGAGATTTAATGAAGGTACTTTAGCTACTTTGATTAAATTAGCTGAAACTAAAGATATAGGTGTAAAATCTACATCAGGTGGTGGATACTCTAGAACTTTAGATAGAATGTTTACATTTGGTAGAAATTCTAATAGCTAGATAGCTGTGATGGCAATATCTTATGGTAAAGTACATCCTTCTCCTCAAGAATTTAGTGTTGTTGGAGCAGATGGTGCACTGATTTATCCTATTAGTGAGAATAACTACATGACAGATCAAATACGTAATATTAATCAAGATGCTAATGGTAAGAAACAATAGATATTAAGTACTCCATTCTCTGCACACAGTCTGATAGCTAATGCTAAGAATACCAAATTTAAATTGCATACTTTCTTAGCACTGAATATAGATGAATCTAGTAGAGATTATTTCGGCATTACTCCTGTTGAGGATTATATTGCTAAGCTTACTCTTACTTTTAACGATAGAATGATATTACCTACTATGTCTGACAAAAAGACTTGGTATAGCATATCAGGTATCAAAATGGTAAAAGATATTCTTACTAGTAAATATATCGATATAGGAGACGCTAATTATGCAGCTATTATTGGAGAAGATTTAACAGCTGAAAATTCTACTTATGTAGGAGAAAGAAGATTTAGTCAAGGTACTCTTAATATATTCGCTAATTACTGGTTAGATGAGTTTAATGCTGTATGGGATTATTTCTAGAAAAAAGACTATATCGCGCAACATCCTACTTTAAGAGTAGACAATTACCACGGTAAGATTAAAAATGGTAAGATGGATCATACTGGAAATGGAGGTAGATTCAGATACTTTACTAGACTGAGACTTGGTGAAGATGTTTTAAATGTCAATCAAGAATTAGCAAGATTAGAACAATATGGTACTACAGAAGAGGTTCAGAAGTATTTATCAGATTTAAAAGTACTGCTGTTAGGTGCATCTAAACCTAATTCTAAGGAAGTTATAGAACCTTCTGCTCCTATATTCTCTGCAATAAATCATTTGTTACTGCATGCTACTCAGAGAGAAATGCGAGCTCTTGTAAAGAGAGGTATACTCGGATATTCAAATGGTGAATATGTTAATAAGTTAATACCTAGTAACATATTTGATTACTATAAATCAGAACTAGATAATTCAATGTATACATCTGAAGAATCTGGTCTTAAGAATCAAGATATATTATTCTCTGTAATTGGTTCTCATGTAGCTAATTAGGCTATTTCTATCATGGAAGTAGAGAAATGTTTTACAGGAGATCCTGCTTATTATAAGTGGAAGAAGTCTAAATTTAAGACCGAACAAGGAGATTCTATTGATGTTATAACTGGTAAAGATGTTGATAAGATTAAACGTTTGTCTTCTGTATTATCTACAGGTACTAATCTTAGAACTATCTGGGATAATCCGGCTGAGAATGATACTAAAGTAACAGTAATGCATCTTGCTGATAATATGCTTGGTTCTGATTATTATGACGAATTAAAAAGTATATTCAGAAACTCTATTTTACGTGATTTATTCAGCGAAGCTCATCCTAATTTAAGCGACAATGAAATTATAGAGGCTTTATCTACTAAACAGAAAGAAGATGCCTTCTATAATTCTCTTACTAAAAATTAGAAAGAGTTTGTAGATAGCTATACTAATGCTAGTGCTAGACCGTACGATTTCAGAAGAGACGATAAAGGAGATATCAAAGGTGGTAATATTAATCAATCTGATGCTGCTGTATATATTCGTCCTGCTATGTATAGACGTATTATGAAAGCGTTAGGACAATGGAGTGATGCTATCGAAGAAGCTTATCAAATAATGGAAGGAGAAGATGAGTCATGGATGAACGATCCGGAATTATATCAGAAGACTTTGGCTCTTGTAGTTAAACCTTTAAAGATGGTATATTTTGGAGACCATAGAGAGAACGATATAAATCTGAATGTTCCTGTATTCGATAAGATGGCTATGTTCCCATTATTCAAAGTAATAGCTAAGGCTGATAATAAGGTTTTATATGACCGTATGAATAATGAGGAATTAGGAGTAATCGATATGGTTACTTTTGAATCTGCGGTTAAGGTTGGCGGTAGAACTAAATTTGAAGCTTACGAAGGTCCTAAAAACGAACACTTTAATGTTGAAGGTTTGAATAAAAAATCCTTCAATCTTACTAAGAAAGAAGGAGATTTACCTGTATTTGTTCAAGATATTCGTAATTTACGTTTACAGTTGAACACAGATCCACATGAGCACATTGACCGTTCATTTGGCACTTAGGCTGTTAAAATATGTTTAGGTAATCTTATAGACGATCGAGTATATGGTACTAATAAAGCTACTACTAAGACTGGTCAATAGATTAAGACTCAAACAATGGATGCTATCAATTAGTTATCTGACATAGGTTATAAGAGAATAATTAAGAGATTCTTCCGTAAAGGTAAACTGAATAATAAGGCTTTATCAGACTATTTGGTTAGTTAGGCTGTTAGCTCTGGTATGTCTGATGAGTTTGTTAAAGGGCTTACTCTTGATTAGGACGGAAATATACTTGTTCCATTAGCAGCTCAGAGTAGTAGACAATGGATTGAAAGTAGAATTATATCATTTATAAATAAAGAAGTAGTAGATATTAATACTCCTGGTGGTTCTGCTATTCAGATGTCTTCGTTTGGTTTAAAAGCAACTGATGCTAGAATGAAAGAATCATAGTTAAATGGTGCATTTAATGGCGGTAATAAACTTAGATTCTTGAATAAAGACGGAAGTATGGATGTTATCTTGAGTACTAACTTCTTTAGACACATAGTACCAAAAGAATATCAGACTTCTTATGGAGCTATGAAGAAATGGTTAATTGATCATAATGTAATTGGTGCTAATTCCACTCCACAAGGTATTGGTTATCGTATCCCTACTCAGGGTTTGTCTTCTACTTTCTCATTTAAAGTAGTAGATGTACTCCCTGATAGATTTAGTGATACTATTGTAGTTCCTGATGAATTTACAGCTATGACTGGTTCTGACTTCGACGTTGATAAATTGTATATTGCTATGCTGAATTACGATATAGATGGAAATATAGTTCAATATACTAGTGACAAAGTAAGCGAGCAAAGCCCTGAAGCGTTGCAGAATATGATAATACAGAATTATCAATTAGTAGTATCTGACACTAAGAATATGGCTGAGACTAGAGCGTCTATTGATACTCTTACTGGTATGCTACAAGATGATGTACTACCGTTAATATCAAGTTCTAGTAAACAAGAAGCAGATCCTTTCTATGAATTGTTGCCTTCGTTCTAGGAATCTAGAAAAGAGGAGTATACTAGTGGTAAAGCAGGTATTGCTCCTTTTGCTCTTAACTCTACTAACCATGTATTAACATAGTTAATGCATCTTAACATGATATATAGTCATAGTAACGTATATCAGTTAGGAGATTTAGATGCTATTAAAGGTCAAGATGGATTTAGAATTCTTGACTGGTTATCTGCTATGATTAATGCTCACGTAGACGTTGCTAAAGATCCTTACATTATTGCTTTAAATGTTAATTAGGTTACTTATAATATGACTAACCTATTACTTAGAGGTGGTAAAGGTAAGAATACTTTCTATTTCTTAGCTCAACCTATATTAAAAGAGTTATCTAATAGAGTTATCAACAGTAAGGGAGTATATGGAGCTGAGAATCTATAGGAAAACTAGATAATAACCGGATTATACAATGTATATGGTAGGTTGCTTAAGGAAGCTATAGACGCTATGCCAGAAGGTGAAAGTAAACAAAATTGGAAAGCTAAATATAATGGCTTAGCTGAAGAAATTGGGTACTCTGCATATCCTGGAATAAAGAGTGAAGTAATAGATAAGACACAGGTATTTGATGAATCTAGTCTTATATACGCTTTAAAGAATAGAAAGTAGGATAATTTACTATTCTTATATCAATAGATTATTGTATTGCACGCTTATAAAGAACTAAGTATGGATGCTAAAACACTTAGTGAATTAGTACATAGATCTCAGATTGATACTAAGAAATTTGGTAATAATCTTGCACTATAGTTAAACTTTGTGAATTCATACTAGACATTTATATATGATAATTCCGGAGTATTTGAAATAAAAGGTAAGGAAGTAGACGATGCTTTGAAATACTACTTTAGTAATACATTCTTAAGTAAGAAGTTATATAATGCTACTACTATAGCCAGAAAGATTCTTAAGAGTCAAACGTTCCCTGCAACTTGGACTTACTAGAATATATTTAATTCAGTAATGGGTAATATTGTAGGAGGAGATATCATCAAAGGCACAGATGGCAACGATTTAATATCCTATAAACACTAGGGTGATAAGAAGTTTGTTCAGAATATAAATAGAATGATCGATAGTATAATTAGAGCTAGAGCTACTTCTAACATTGATTTCCTTAAAATGACTGATGATCAATTTAGAGGTATGTTTATAGGTAAGAATACTATGTGTTCTAGATTAACTAAACTTAAGAGATATCTGTTACTTAATAAAGAGGCTTTTCCACATCTTATTAATCAAGATGGAACTATAAAGAATGAATTATTAAATTATTTATAGGAATATCCAGCAGATGGCTTAGAAGGGTAGAATGTAGACAGAATTATTCTATCTGAATCATCAATGAACAATGACTATGATAGAGAGAATCAGTTAATATCTGCTTTCGCTCAATTACTTGAAGATACCGATGATATAGTTAGAGAATTTGCAGAAGATTTGGTTAAATATGCATATTATACTTCTTATGATGAAAGAGGAGTAAATGCGTTCTTCCATTTAGTTCCTATTCAATATAAGATTGATAATGGTTATGTATCTAATATTAAAGAAGTATTAGACCAATTTAAAAATGGAGGAGATATATCTGGATATAGTTCTATAGCTCAAACTGGGGATGATCCTCAATCTATGAGTTTTCCTTCTATTAGATTAACAATAGCTAGAAATATGTGGGATGATCCTAATATAGTTCCTAAATATAATATCAATCTTAAGCCTAATAGCAACGATCCTTTCCAACAACAATAGGAAGACCGTTCTAAGAGTAGTGATTATGATATTGTATTGTCTAAATCTAGAAGTAACATTGGAGGTAAAGCTATTACTATGTATGACAGTTTTGCTGTTCCTCACTATAGAACTAGAAGAGCGGAATTCATAACTGTAAATAATGGTTCTGGATATAATACTTCAATTCAATTATATCAATTAATTGGCGAAATAGCTTATGTAAATGATGAAGGTAAGAAGAGTAAAAGAGGAGCTAAACTAATCTATAAGAGAATACCTAAATTAGGTATTAAAGAAAATGGATTTAGAGTTAATGAATTTGCAAAAGGTGGTTTGGATATATCAGCTTTTGATTAGAATGCGTTTGATGAAAATGTATTAACTGATGATAGTGTTATAGCAGAAACTGCAATGTCTAGAGTTAAATTACCTAAATTAAAGGATGAAAGTAGATTTACTAAACAGTTTATACCTCTTAGTTCAGATAATATTTAGGTAAAAATAAACGGAACATAGAAGCAAATAGAAGGTGATGTATCTGATGCGCAAGTAGTAGATACTACCTTTAATATAGATCCATTATCTGAAGATAATGTAGTATATGATGAAACAGATGTATCAGATTTTGTCAATGTTAGTCTAGATAATCCATTTGATGGATCTGAAGCTATGGATGTCATAAATGAATAGTTAAATATATTCTCTGATATGCAAGAACAATTCTCACAAGAAACAGAAGATCCCTTTGCTAACGTAGATACTTCTTCTATTGCAAATGAAGCTTTCAACATGGATGTTACTGAAGATGTAGTAGATATGACTTATCTTGCTGAAATGGGTAAGAAACGTAAAAAAGAATGTGAATAATTATGCAGTGTTTAAATTTAAATAACAAAGAAGTAAAAGCAGCTGTTGATGAGGTTGCTAGAGTGTTAGGCAGTGAAGATGCTGCTTATTATATCATATCTGAAAATAATGGTTATGCTATAGACTAGGGCCCAGATGGGTCTTAGTCTGAGCTATTTTCAGACCTTTTAAGACGTTTTGACGGAGATCGTAATCAAGCTATTAGATAGATAGCTAAAACGTTTATACCGGCTTAGGGGTGGCCTTCTTATTTCTTTTCAAATATAGGTGATATTACCGGTACTTGGTCAGATGGTTCTCCTCATATGAGTACTACATCAGGACAAGTAGTTGAACGCTTAAAACAGTATATACCAAAAGATTCTATAGCATACTAGATACTTGATTTATTCTCTGATACTGATGTATATATTGGTATAACAGAGGAAGGAGATCAATTAGCTAATGGGGATTACATGTGGTATAGTAGTAATACTCACACTATATGGATTAGTAAAGAGATATTTGAAGAAACAGATATGGAGTACAATGCAAAAAGTATTGTACATGAAATGGTTCATGCATTTACTTCAAGATCTTTTGAAAATGTTAAAAATGGTGAGGGCACTGACTTAGAAATTAAAGTATACAATAAAGTAAAAGACTTATTAGAATTCAATAGAAAACTATACTAGGAAATACATGCTGAAAAAGGTAAGTGGACTGGTGCATTATATGGTTTAAAAGATGAACATGAATTTATAGCCGAATTTCTTACTAATGAAGAATTTGTAAATAATATAATAGATGATGCTAGATAGAAAGGATTATTTGAAGAAGTGATAAGTAAGATAAGGGAAGTATGGTCTGCAATCATTGATTTACTTACCGGAAAATAGCATGTAAAAAATACAGAAAGTACTAGAGATATATTAATGAAATTATTATCTTTCAATTTAGAAGATAATAATGAATCTGCTAACGTTAGATTTGAAAAGTCATTAAACAATAAAGTTAAACAGCTTGAAACAAACATACATGAAGCAGAGAAGTATAACTTTGATACTAAAGAAGAGTTAGATAAGAGATTATCTGATATAAGATAGAACTTACTATCTGGTTTACAATCTAGATTACGTAGTATAGATATTACTGATATATCTAAAAGAACGGAAGTAATAGAGAACATTAAGTATCAAATTGCTAATCTATAGAATGCTGCTATAAGCGATTTTGATGTTATAGCTTCTTTTATTACAGACTTAAAGTTAGATGTTAGAGATGTAGGTAACAGAGTGGTAGAAGCTTATAAAGGTTAGGCTGATGCTCTAACAGACGAAGAACTCGTAGCATTAAATAAGAACTATTTTGCTTTTTACTGTGAGTAGGCTAAAGATATATATAATTCTTTAGTAAACATGAATACTTATAAACAAATTGTAGGAGAAGTAAATTATAATAAATTAATGACAGAACTACAATTATGTAAGAGTATTTTAGATTAGAGCTATGATGCAGTTAAACGTATGCAAGTGGTTAATGCTTAGAGAATCATGTTAAAGGAAGGTATAAAGGTAAATAGTCCTACTATATATAACTATATATCTGAAAATACTAGAAAGACAGATTTTGATATCAGCTACATTACTAGAGTATTAGGTTCTGGAGATAGAATCAATGATGAAGCTATCAAGAGTTTATTTAATATACTATAGAATACTGAAAATAGTATAAATGAAGTAGTGTTTCAAAAAGCTAATGAACTAAACAAACTATTAAAGGTAGCGGGAAATAGAAATTAGAAGTTATTATTTGAAGTAGATGAGAATGGTAATACTACCGGTTATATAATTAGAGATTTGAACTATGGTAGATTTTATAAAGATTTAAAATAGTTTAAAGAATAGTTATAGAAAGAATTTGGTGTAGACCATCAGACTCTTCAATTACCTGAAAATATAGCTACTAGAACAGAGTATAATAAAAGACTTAATAAATGGTTATCAGAGCACTGTGAACGTAAATATACTAATGAATTCTACGATTTAATGAATTCTCTTAGCCCTGAAGCTGCTTCAGCAAGAGAGATGATAATGTCTAAGATAAGAACTTTATCTAATAAGTATAGAGATAATAATGGAGTAATTCATTATGAATCTATGACAGATGAGGAATGGAATACTCTACAACAGTATGAATTAGATAAAAAGGAATTAGCTAGTATTTACGATATATACGGTAATGAAAAGCCAGAAGGTTCTGTAGAAAGAAGAATAGCCGATGAGCTTACTGAACTAAATAACAAACTATCTAAGAATCTTAACAAGAATTATAATCAATAGAAATTCCAAGATTTGATTGAAGAAAAAAGAAACAGTCTAAGTAAGCATGAATTTAAAAAATGGATGGATCGTAATACCAGAGTAGTATATACTGAAGAGTTTTACGAACAATTAGCTAACTTAGATAGAGCTGATTATGGCGAAGCATATGCTGAATATAATAGATAGAAGAGAGCTATCTTAAATATGTTTAGAGATAACCGCACTGGTGAAGTAAACCCTAAACTAATGCCTAATTCTACTAAGAGATTGCTAGATTAGTTAGAGATTAAGATGAATAATATAAGAAAGTCATCTAAAAAAAAGAGATCAAAGACTGAGTTTAGTAAGATAGCTAGAGTAGTAGCTACTGAAGCTTATAAGAGAGATGAAGCAGCAGCACTGGCAAAAGACCAAGAAGTTCCTGGTAGTTCAGAGGTATTCTATTTAACGAATACTTATAACACATCTACTGGAACTGCTCCTAAATCTTGGTATACAAAGATTGCTCCTAAAGATAGTAAGTATATACAGGTTATTCCTTCTTCTAATTTATCTGAATTATCTTCAGAGTCTCCGTTTGTTAATAAGAACTACAAATAGGATAATGACGAGTATTATCAGCCTAAAAGGTAGATATATGATAACAGTAAGGCATACAATGAAGTAATGTCTAATAAAGCGTTATCTGAACTTAGAAAAGCTTTAATAGACACAATGGATGAATCTAATAGTAAATTAAATAATCTAGAGTATTTAAACAAGTATAGATTACCTCAAATATCAGGTAGTTTGTATAAACATCTCAAAGCATCAGGGTTTAATCCATTTGCTGCTATAGGTAACTATTTATTAGATGCTGCTACTGTAAAGAATGATGATGTTGGTATAAATAAAAAGGTTTTAACGTCTCCTGATGGTACTTCTTTAGCTCTTATTCCTCAATACTTTACTAAACAGCTAGACGATCCAGCTACTATATCAGCAGATATGGTAGGTTCTGTTATTCAGTATTTTAAAATGGCAGAAAACTTCAAACAGAAGAATGAAGTGAAAGGTGAGGTAGAAAATATAAAGTCATTTTTATCATAGAGAAAGTATACTGGTACTAGTACTATAGGTTCTATTAAGAGAATATTTACTGGTAAACAAGAACCTAAACTTGGAACTGATACTAATATATATAAGTTTGCAGAAAAGTTTATTAACATGAATCTATATGATGTTAAGACTAATGCTTTATCTATATCTATTAAAGACAGAGAGATAAGTATAACCAAACTGTTAAAAACTATTACTGGTTATGGTACATTACGAAATCTTGGTTTAAACTTTGCTTGTGCGTTTACTGGTTTCTTTACTGCTGCTCATGCTCATCTTGTCAATTCTTTGACCGGTAGATATTATACTTTTGGTAATGCAGTAAGTGCATTTAAAGATGTAGTATTCGATTTGTTTAGACACGGTTTAAGTGTTGGTAGCAGAACATATAAGAGCGAATAGATGGCTTATATGGATTACTTTGAGGTTGGTTCTACTATGGATAGTTTGTTTACTAATACTAATAGACCTAAATTTATAAATGTCATTTAGAAGTAGTGGGCTTTTGGATTATACTCAGTATCTGATTATTTTATAAAAGGTCAAATACTAAATAGTGTAATGTACGATTATAAATACATTGATGGACAATTCATGCATCACGAAATGTTTTATAATAAATATGGTAGAACAGATGAAACCTAGTAGAGATGGAAGAAAGCTAAATCATTTAAAGCTTTAACTAAGTTTAGTGCTGGCAAAATAGTTGCTATTTCTCCAGAATATCAACAAGCTGTAGATAAAGCTAAGTTTACTATCGGTAATGCTGCTAGATAGTTAGCTGGTTCTGCAGATGGTCAATTAAGTCCTTTACAGAAAGCTCAAATGAGTGCTAATGTATTTGGTGCAATGTGTATGATGCATAGACAATATATCCCTATTATTCTTCAATAGAGTTTTACTATGGATAGACAATGGGATTATCAAACTCAAAGAGAAGTAGAAGCTATACTTAAAACTCCACTTAGAGTATTTGCTCAAACTTGGAAAGACAAATCAGGAGCAGACCTTCTTACTACTGTTTTAAAATAGACTTTTCTTAATAAAGGTTTTTCAAGCGAGTTAGATAGAACTAATATTAAGAAGTTGAAGATAGAAGCAGCATTGTGTATGTGTTTATATCCTTTAATAAGGAATATTCTAAAAGAAGAGGCAGATAAGGATAAGAGGAATATACTTCTTAACTTATTTGCTTATGTAATGGCTAGAACTGCTTTTGAAACTACTGCTCCGTATAACCTAGTAGATATATATAGCACTATTAAAACACCTACCCCGCTATACTCATTATTGGATAACGTTGGGTCTGTAATTTCTTATCCTTACGATTTGATATTATCAAATATAAGAGGAGAAAAAAGTAAATAGGGTAAAATGATAACTAGAGGTGCTTATAGAGGAAAAACTCAATTAGAAAGAAATGTATGGAAAATAACTCCATTCAAAAATCTAATTGAATTAAATGATATTCTAAGTAAGCGTAGATATTATGATACTTAGATTACGGGTGATTAAAAAATTAAAGGCAAGCTTTTCACAAAGCCTGCCTTTTTTGTGTAGAGTAATTCTTAAAATATAGTATCATAAAATGAACTATCTAAATAATCTTTCCAAAGTATTGCCATACTTAATATAAATTCTTTAGTACAAAATTGTGTACCATTGGTTTGCATTATACTGAAATCAGCTTTTTGGTCATTAGTTTTTAACCTAAATCTATAGCAAACTATATCATCTTTTATTATATCATTATAGAAAAATTCATTCTCCTGAATTCTTCTTACTATATAATACTTAGGATATGTTTTATATTGAAGTATTAAAAACTCTTTATCTATAGTAATGTCTATAAATAAATCTGAAGTAAATACTATTGGATTTATTTTAAATAGGGTTGCATAATAACGCAACCCTTTGTTGTATTTATTAAAGTTCAACTTCTTCATTGCAAACTATGTTTTCATCTACTTCAAATACTTCTTCGCATGAATCCATAGCTATTGCAATTAAAAAATCATTTAATGTCTTAGGTTCTAAGTTCTTCAATTCCATCATTTTCGTAATATTTACGAGTATGTTCCCAATTACCGGAATTGATATGATATGATATTTCTGTTAATGTTTTTGCAATAATATTTTTTCGATTGAGTAACTCCTCTTCGTTAAACATATTAAATACTCTAACTTCATTATTACCATTTGTTTGTACTGCAATAATATAAGCTTCTAAATCATAATCATCAGGATTTAAATTTAGCTCTTCTATCATATACCAAGTAATAGCACAAAGGTAAAAAGCTATCTGTCTGTAGTAATCAAATGTTTCTACAGAATGAGCAAAATTGTAGACATCACTCGTTGTCTTTAGGTCTATCAGAATGATTTTCTTATTAACATGGTCAAACATTACTCTGTCTAATAAAGATTTACACTTTATTCCATAAAGTTCCCAGTTAATATGAAATTCATTATGACAGGTATATGTAGTAGGAACATCGTACAGCAATCTATTAGCTGCAATATGATCCTCAATATTTTTCTTTATAGTTTCTAGCATATGTAAATCTGCAAATGATATTACTTTCTTTGTGCTTCCTATTTGCAGATATTTAATATAGCTATCATATTTATCTACAATACTTCTAGCCTCACTTATTTGTTGAGCTGCTCCTTTATTATTACTATAAGCAGATCTATAAGATCTTAATAGAATAGATACTTCATTTTCTAAAGGATCAGTCAGTTTTAATTGAGAATATCTCTCACATAAATCTTTCTGCTGTTTTACTTTAGGTATTTCAAAATCTAATATTTCATAGTCTTTCCAAAATTCTTCTGGTTGAAGTATATATTCATGTATCATAGTACCTCTTTCTAACTGAGGTAATTCTAGTCCTTTTTCCTTACCATCTAGCATATCTCGTAAGTACTTAGGACCTTTTTTTAGAAACCAACCAATAGCAGAATTTGATATTCTTGTATTATCTTCATAATATGGAATATCAATTTTCATCATTTTCTTCTTCTATTTCTAAGTTAGTATCCCAAGGAATTTCATCTTCAGCAGTTGTATCTTCTAATTGCATTTTATAAAATTCCTTTTGTATATTAAAGAATTCCTTTATCTCTTCTAAAGATAAAGGTTTTTCTCCTTTTAATTTATAGAAAGGTTCAATTAATAAAGATAGAGAATCTAAAAAACTTATCTTTTCTTGCTCTTTCATTATGTCTATTATTATGGGTTTAAAATTCTTTTTAACATTATAATTATCATCTAATAATGAACAATTATAATATCCTACCTCTCGTAAATCTCTTCCATCATGCCAGTGTCCATACAGATGAGCTAACTTAGGTCTTGGAGCATTACTTAATAATCCATTTTTAAATGGATTATCATGAGTAAGCAATATGTCTATATCTTGAGGTATTTTATTGTAATGGCTTATTATTTCTCCTGTTTGGTTTTCTTCTCCAGTATCAGGATCTATTTCTCCTGGCATTATACCTTTATCTTCAAATGCCCATCTTCCTTTTTGGAATATTATCGGATTGATATAGGGACAACCATAAAACTTTATACCTTCATACTCACATTGTTCATTTATTAATATAACTAATTTGTCATCAGTTCTTGCTGATAAATCCTGTTTTAATTCATCATAATAACCCTTATTATAAGCATCTTCTAAAAAGAAATCGTGATTACCTGGAGTAATTATTACTTTCTTACAAGGCAATCTATTTACCCATTTAGTAAATCTAGTATACCACCAATGTCGTGATGCATCTATAGACCTTTGATCATTTAAATTAATTATATCTCCGGTGATACATAACACATCACATTCTGGTATATCTCTAAATTGTCCATGTATATCGCTTAATCCACATATTTTCATAGTATAGAAAGGCTAGCATTTCTGCTAGCCTATTTTTTAGTTTAAAAACGTATTGGCTACTAATTGTAACCATCCATCCTCATTATCATATTCCTCGTTATTATCATCCTCATCATATTCATCTTCGTCTTCATCCTTTCCAGATTCAACATTCTTCGGTTCCTTATTAACGCTTAATTCAGAATCTGAACTAATATTCATGTCTTTAAGGAGATGTTCGTTAGATAATCCAGGGAACATTAATTTTTCATCAATAAACGATAAAATATTATCAATAGATAATAAATTAAAGTTATTTACGATAAATGTATAAGTAGATTCAATTTCATTCTCAGCAATACCCTTATCCTTAAGAATTTCTTTTAAGAATCGAGCATTGTCATTTGCTTCAAAATGACGAGTGTAACGTACACGGGAACAACGATCTTTAAGATACTCGTTAACTCGATCTTCATTATTACATGTAAATAATACTAATTTCTTAGCATTTGTTTGTACTCCATCAAGCCAACTTAATAAGTCTTCTGTATCCCAATGCTTATCTACCTCATCAAAAATAACTGCTACAGGAGTAGTAAATTTACGAAAGAAGTCATTAATTTGACTAGTAGGAAAATCTTCATCTACTACAATGACTGGTAATTTAGAATTTTTAGCAATTACTTTTGCCATTACGGTTTTACCAGTACCTTTAACACCACTAAGCATAACGCCAGTGGACAGCTTTGATGTCTTTTCAAAGTAAGTATTTACTCGTTTGATGAAAATGTCATCATCCTTTGTAGTATATACTTTTTTTGGTAAATTTAAAGATCCATCTTCTTCAAAATATGAACCGACTCCGTATCGTTCATACTTAAGATTATAAACTTTTCCATTTATTAAATCATAATCAAAACCATTAGGTTTATTAAGGATCTTATTACCTGCTTTTATAAATTCTGACATAATCTGTTATTTTTTAGTTTTTAATTCATCGATCATAGAATCGACTTGTTTTTGGTTACGAACTAAGTATAACTTATAATTCGCTCTACTCTTCATAAGAGTATATTTAAAAATCTTCCAGCGTAATGGAAATGAATCACCCATTAGTCCTTTACATTCAATTATGAAATTTTTACCAACAAAATCAGGTAAGTAAGTCATAGCTCTTACCTTTTCACCATTGTATTCAAACTTAGGTATAAGTTCAAAATGTATTGCTTCATATTGTGCTGGAATATTAGCTTCTTTCAGCTTCTTATATGTATAGGTTTCAAGTTTACTACGAAATTTAATTCCGTCGTATTCATTTGGAGTTGCATTTCGTACTTTCTTCTAACCTTTTTTCTTTGTTAATCGTTTCATTTAACCACTTTTTAACTTTATCAAATCCATTTAATTTAATTGCATCAGATATATCTTTTGCATTAAATTTCTTATGGACAAACATTGCATCTAAGCCATGTTTAAGGCTTAATTTACGACTATTTTTTACTCCAGCTACATCTCTATCAAATAGTATTATAATACGCTTAAAACGTCTCTTAAGCTGTTCTAATATATCTAATGGAATGAATGTACTTTCTGAAGAAGGCGATATTGCCATATAACCCATTTCATAAAGACACATTACATCTTTCATACTCTTAGTAATAAAGAGTATATTACCTTTCTTAGGCAATTGAGCATAACCTTGTATGTCATACTCTGTAAGATTATTTCTCCATTTAGTATATTTATCTGCTAATGGTCTGTATATCTTAAAGTTATTATACACTTTATAAGCATACATAGGATTTTCAGGTTTATAAATGCCTTTAACTATACCATTGCATAAATAATATTTAATACTATTAACGTTATATTTCTTTAATGTTTCCTTTGAAATATGAAACTGAGACCAGTAATTGATGTCTGTTAGAGTAAAGTTTTGTCTTACTACACCAATTACAGTCTCAGAAGAAGGTATGTATTGCTTAGAGCTATCGAGCTTAGTTGAAGTAGTAATATTTAACTTATCTACTATATCTTGTAGTATATCATTATAATTTGTTAAACCTGTGTATAATGATACAAATTTAACTATATTACCACATTCTCCTGTTCCATGATCTTTGAACAAAAGTTGTTTTGTACGCTTACTATAGTATATTCCAAAAGAAGGATTCTTATCCTTACGGAATGGACTATTATAAATAGCGCCTACTTTAAATTGTCCAAGATAGTGAGTATATATATCATACTCTGTTACTTTAGATAAGATATAATCTAAAGTAATATTAGTAGGGGTTTTAACCCTTCTTTTGTCATACATAATATATGATTTTTATTGTGGAATGTGTGGGAATCGAACCCACTACATTAGTATCTTTCCTTTTCCAAAGAACATTCCGTATATCCTATAGGCTCTCACACTATAGGATAAAATTTGTTATTGTTTGTTAATATAATAAATTATTTTTTACAGCTCTATGTTTACATAGATTAACTAAAAATAAAGAAAACCCTTGGTTCTATATTCAAGAGCGACTTGACCATCAACTCAGGCTCGAATTCTCATATAGTTAAGCAGAGAACAACAAAATTCTTTAAAAATATAAAGACTATAATTTTCTCTGAACTGTCAAGATAAATATGTATCATAGGACTTACACCTATCATTCATTACATCTCATCATTATACTTTAGGAATAGTATAATAGCTCTTTATGGCTTAACGTTTCTAATCTACCTTGAATAATTCTTCAATTTGTTTCAATTTTGCATCAGCAGATTCTTTAGATAAACACTGACCATGATTAATTACTATATTTTCTTTTGTTTGCTCTATATTAAGTGGTATAGCATGCCCCATTCCCCAGCCATTTTTGTAATGACCTTTTTGATGAGCAAACATATAATAACGAAAAAACCAAGGACTAATACCATTTAATATTAATCCTTTATTCATAGAATCTTCATGTTTCTTTAAACATACACGTACTTCATATATTACACCTGTTTCTTCTCTCCAGCTACCATAAGCATCTCTAGTAGAATCACAGGCATATATTGCAACTCTATATCCTATATTTTCAAGCATATCTACAATTTGTATAGCTGTATAGGCTTTATTAAGCATTTCTTTATAACCTATGTTGCAATTTTCAGATATTACTACATATACGTTTATAAGACGTCCACTTCCTATTCCATGAGTTTTTACTCGTTTTCTCATTGCTGGAAAACCTTCAAGTAATCTATCATAATTCATGTCATCTCCATCAAACTCGTCATAAGTATAACTACGTTTAGAACCTCCTAAATCAACATTTAATTCTATTTCTTTAAGACCATCTAAACCTTTAAGATAGCAATACTTACTCTTTTGTATATCATCTATAGATAATCCTCTAAAATCTTTTTCTTCAGTTTTTAAATGAGTGTTAAGATCATTAGAATTTCCTTCTGGAGTAGGAGTAATTGCATCATTGTAAAAATCTGTAATGCTATCATAATTATATAATAATTCTTTCATAACTAACTAGATTTTTTTTTCGCAGGAGTTTCATCACTAGACTCCAACCATTGTTCTAATGTCTTTCTCTCATTTTCAGACCAATTTATAATTAGTCTTTGTTTCCAATCCATAAAGTGATTATACTTAAGAGTATGACCAGCTTGAACCATACGAGTAGATATTACCTTACGTAAATTTGTTTCTTTAGCAAATCTACGTAAAGTATTTATATAATCTACTACTTCAGAATCATACTGACTTTCATACTTAGCAGAATACGTAACTTCTACAATACCGCCAATAAAACGGTCTATAGTAGACGCATCTAATTGGTTATTTGCCACATATTGACGATCACACCCAAACCCAAATGTATTACTTGTGGCAATAATAATACAGTTCGGATGTCGATGAACTAAGCCCGTAGTAGTCTCAATTTCATCATTTGCTAACGCTGCATTAAGAATTTGCGCAACTGCTGGATCTAATGCCGTTATCTCGTCAATCAATATAATAGATGGTTTCGCATAATACTCTCCAAATCGAGTAGATTCACGCGTCGGATACTTATAACCAATAAACTCGGTAGCTGATGTCCCTATACCACAGCTAATACATAGATATGGAATTTCCATCTCTTCTGCTATATTTCTAGCCATAGTACTCTTACCGCAACCGGCAGGACCAACCATCCATATATTCTTTATGCCAGCTTTGACAGTTCTACGTAACTTCTCTTCTGGCTCTAGGTCAGTAAAATTGAATCCTAAACTTTTACTTTCCTCTAGATACTTTAGTCTTTCTGCTTCTTTTAGGTCTCTTTCATAAGTATCTAATAAATTATTTATTTCTTGTTCTTTAAGTTTCTTACTTAAACTATTAATAATTTTAATACCTCTAAGAGAGGTTTTATATTCATTACCAAGATAGTCGACGAAAGTAAATTTACCATAGGAATCTTTAAGCATATAAAGATCCTTTCGTTGATTCAATCTTTTTTTCTTACCATTTTCTTTAATCGTAGTAGAAATGGCAGCATAGATTACATCCCCTTCTTTAAGCTCGTCACGCTTTTTATCTACATTGATATTTTCAATCGTGTAGTTAGGATCCACTGTATCTATGTCTTTATTAAAGAAATGTTTATTTATGAATTTTGATAAACGCATTTTAAATTGATTTTTTAATTAGACATAAAACAAACGAGAGTGCTTTCGTTAGACTCTACTCACACTCTCGTATCGCTATATTAGCCTAGCGTAGGCATTTAATTTAAACCTTATTTATTAAAATGGCAAATCGTTTAAATTACCTGTATTAAATGAAGTTGTTTCATTCTTAATTACACTATCAAGTGTATCTACAGGAGTTTCTACATCTGCTACAATAGGCTTTTCAAAATTGTCAATACCTAATTTAGCAATTGCAGAAGTCATACCATCGGGTAAGATCATAGGCTCAATAAATGTATATTTTGCATATGAAGGCAAAGTAGTATATCCTTTATTGTTATATACAATCTTTACTCTTACTAACTTAGACTTATCTGCATTATTTAAATAGTTAACTACTTCCGTAGCAAACTCTTCAAATGTAGAACCATTGAAAATCAATTGTTCATCTTTATAAAAACAAAGCAAAATTTGCATCATACGAGAAAATTGAGTATCTTCTTTCTTCTGTAATGCTGCTTCGTCCATACCTTCAAACTTCGTAGGTTTCCACTCAGTCTGAGTTAAGGTTGCCCCATCTTTTTCAAAGACAATTTCAAGAAACTTATTACCTGTAGGAGATTCTGCTAAACGTGCACTTTTTAATTGTACATTCTCATGAATGCCTGCAGGAATAAATCTAACGTCATTTTTTGTTATCTGTTGTGCTCTTTCTTTACTATACATATCTTAATCTTTTTATTCTGGTAAATAAATTCTTTCCCAATGAGTAGTAATCTCATTGTTTTCATTACTTTCTGCAATTACTATGTTTTTTCCTCTTAAATGAGGAGCTCTTGCTTCGCGTACTGAGTTATCTCCACCTTCAAATGAAATATGAGTTTCGTTCTTTTTTCGATAGACATAACCTACAGCATCTGCTTCACCACAAACAATATCACCTAGTCTTCCAACTAAATCTATTGCCATTTCTGTAAGCTCTTCACCATCCTTATTAATCATCTTATCTTTAGTATGACCAATAAGAATAAAGTTATCGCATAACTCTTTAAACATAAAAATTACTTTCTTTACTGCTTCTCGAAGATATAGATATCCAGATCCGTTAGGAAGCTGTCTTACATCATCTCCTTTAAAGGTTTTCCCCATAGGAGTTTGCCTATAAAGTGTAGCAGCATATGGTAAACATATCTCTTCTAAGCGTGTTGCATTATCAATTGCAATATACTTATAAGGCTTCTTACCTGTCTCAGTAATTTTTTGACGTATTAGGTTAGCAATTTCTCCTAAATCACTTACACTTCTTGCTTGAATAGAAAGAGCTTCAAGAAATTCTGAACCTCCTTCTAAGTCTATTATAAGACATCCTTCAAGCATAGAAAGTAATGTTGTTTTACCAGCTTTAGGTTTTCCAAAAAGTATTAAAAATCTAGGATTTTGTACTTTTGGTATATTTTTTTCAGTTGGTAGTATTAACATATTAAATAGGTTATACTACTTTACTTGATATGATAGTCTATGATAAATTATGTTAAAATTTGTATTATGTAAAGTAAAAGTTATTAGATATTAAGTTCTGCATTAATTTCAGTATTATTAATCATAATAATAATGTTATTAATGATAGTCTTTTCTTCATCGTTGATTGTGTTAAAATAACTAAGATCGTACTTCGGAATTAGTTTATAACCAACCTGGATGAAATTTCCATACTCCTTAACAGGAGTTCCATCTGCTAATCGAAAATCGTACAGAGGTTTATAATTACGTTTTGCTTTTGCATAATCGTCTAAACGTTTCATTGCAAGAGCAAACTGTGTTGCTAAATTATAATTTTCTACTTTTTCAGCAGGATAATATGGTGTAGCATATGGGCAATATTTGCAATCCACATACTTAGCAACGTCACACTTTGAAAATAAATCAGCACCAAAACGTATCTTGTTGTTCGGGCCAATGTACTGATAACTAAACGGAGTTTCCTTAGTATCAATACCGTCAATAACTAATTCTGGATAACTAGTAAGCAAACGCTTCAAAAGATAATTCTTATATTCACCAGTCGGATCACATTTTGCATTCGGAGTAGTTATTGTAAAAGTCTTTTTCATAATTTCAGCCTATTTTTATTGTTAAATACTACATTTTGCTGCATAGTAGTATTTCCTTCAGTTTCTATCAGATTACCATACTTAAGTTCATTGTCAAACTCTAATATACAAGGTTCTCCAGCATCTCTTACTTTAAGAAAATGTAGATATACCTTATTCTTCACAGGTAAGCGATTGACCCCATAACTTTGAATATTAAGTAATTCTGGACGTGATAATGCTATCACATAGTCACTTGCTTGGAATATAGCATCTGATGCAGCTAAATCACTACGCAACGGAAAATGCATAGATGGGTTATTTATACGATCAGGCAATTCAATATTTCGATTCATCTGTGAAATCTGTATAATACTCGTATTAGATAATTTCTTTTTACGAATAAACATTTTCTGTAAATCTACTATTGTTCCACGTTCCGTATCTCCTTCAACTAATAAAGCATGGTCTAGGATAACAATTAACCATTTATCTTTGGCAATTGTTTCATGGAAATAATCTATAGTTTTTTCGATATTTTCAACAGTACTAGGAGTATCTATATAGTATATCTGATACTTCTTAATATGTTCTGCTTCTTCTTTTACTTTAGTAAATGTAGCATCATCTATACTGTCTTCTGCACTATATAATTCCGAGGTAGTGCGTCTTAATCGATTACTCAATTTTCGACCTATTTGTCTATAACTAAGCATCTCAAACGAAAAATCTAAAATTACAATTTCTTGATCTGTATTAAGATCAATTAAATCAGTTTCAAGCGTATTTGCAAATGCTGATTTACCAGATCCAGAACCTCCTGCAATTGTTAAAATCATGTTTGGTTCTAATCCTCCACAACAAACTCTATTGAACTTTTTCCATCTTGTTTTAAGAGGAATAATAGTTCTATCCTTTCTTGCTTGAATATAACTAACAGATTCATTAGTTACTTCAGCAATAGTCTTATACGGTAGTGTCTTAAATAACTGTTGCTCCATATAATTCTGTATTTTGTTGTTCATTTATTTGCTCTTCGTAACATTCCCACTCATGTTGAGTAAGCCATTTCCACATAGTTTTCATATAACCTATCTTACCTGTCTGCAACTTATCATCTATCTCATATCTTAAACAGGATAGAATATGCTCATGCATAGCTTTAGACTTACCGATAATACGGTTATATTCTTTTCTACATTTATTTACGTTAGACCTAAGAAAACCTCTAGTTCCATCTGGTCTTGTTACATAAATAGGAAATACTTCATAGAACTCGTCAAACATACTCTGTTCATTCTTTTTAATGAAATCAAGTAGTTCTTTTGAAGGACTATAAATTTTATTATCGTCAGAAATAGTAACTACGATAATGTTACGTTGAATTAAGTCTTGTATTTCTTCTTCATTAACTCGGCTGAGAAGTTCATGAATGTCTTGATTATTTATTTGATTATCATTCAATACAAGGCTAATAAATACTAATTGATTAATTGATATACTAAATTTGTTTAATAGAGATGTATCTAATTCTAGTATCATAAGCATTAAAGTTTATGACAATTTTATAAGAATTTGATACGATATGTTAGATTCTGTTAAAACAGTTCTAATTGTCTTGGTTGTAATTCTTCAATTATCTTAAGAGCTTCTCTAAGATAATATCTATAATTAATTTTACGCTCTTCTATTGGTTTATCGTCAAATTTATTTAAAAGAGTAACACCAGATGCTGTTAACATATTCTGATACTGTCTTGCAGAGGCCTTATATTTATGTTCTCCTACATATGGTTCAGTATATGTTATAATTTCACCTTCTTTATGACCAGTATCTTTCCATTTCCACAAGTATCCACCATTAGTAGACGCATAGAAACGATTAGTTCTCTGTTGCTCTTCGTTCATATATTCAACATGCCATTGTTTACCAGTCTTTTCAGACATTAAAAACTTTTTAATATCTTTACATTCCTTAATAGTTTGTTCAACCGGTATACCATCTACAAAGTACTTTATTATAGCTTCAGGAATTATCTTTGCAGATAGTCCTTTACCTAATAATACTTTAGTAATAAACATTCCTTTTGTTTTAATTAAATCAGGATTTTTAGTTTTTTGGTATCCTTCTTTAACTGCTATATAATCATTAATAGCGTATTGGTACATAGCTTCAAAACGCTCTTCTTCAAGAGTAAGTTTAGTAAGTTGTTCCCAATTTCTACAAATAGTGTTAACCTGTTGATAGTTATTTTTCTTAAGTAATACAAATAAACCATCTGTATTAGCTTGGATGATTCGGCATCCTACTTGCGTTAGCTTTTCAGCTAACATAAGTAATAATAACTGTCCATTAATTCTGATTTTCATTACAGCTTCAGGACTATAACAAAAGTTATGTTCATTTTGTAGATTTCCTGATAAACCATTTAGAGCTAACTTTAATGTCTCATTCTTTACCTTATCTCCATTATGTTTTGCTTCTATTCTCTCATTTTTAATTTGAGAATATACTTCTAGAAATTCAGGTCCTAAATGTTTAGGATAGAACCCATATTCAATTAACATACTTGGGTATAGAGATGCGACATCGATGTCTATAAGCATTTCATCTTCTTTAGGAATAATTATCTCAGGATCATTTTTAGAATGAATTCCTCCTACTCCTACAGTATAACGTAAGCCTGCAAATACAAAGTTATTTTCATATCCTTTTCTACCTGGAGATACTATCTGATCTTTCATGTCTTCTAGTACTCTATTTAGAATAGGGCTATCATACTTAATAAATGGCAATATCACATCCTTTAAAGGAATATAATCCATTGGAGATCTTAAACCTTCTATATCCCACCAGGTTAAACCTGTTTTTTCAAGATATTTCTGAGTTAAAATCTTCATTCCAATATTTACACCATCTTTACTAAGTACTCTTACTCCGTATTCATCTTCAATAGCTATACGTAAATCAACATCTTTCTTACATCTATTTAATAATTCTGAAGTAGATTCAATATCATTGATATTGTAATCTATCATAGAGTCAAAATTCTCTAAAGGGAGAGGTTTAGTCCAATCACATACAAATTCCTGTACATTAGGATATTGCATTGTTACTTGGATTTCCTTTAAACCTACTCTAAGTTTATTAGAATATAACATAGTAAGAATATCAAAAGTATCAAACCATATTTGATATTTCCAATGCTTCCATGCATCTATATTATCTTCTTTAGAAGTAGTAATAGTCTTACTTAAGTTGAATATAGAACTACAAATAGTAAATACATTGTGATTCATTAAAGTATCCTCATATTCAATTATATAATTGATTATTGGATTATCATAATGCAGATTATTATAACCACAGAATATAATATTAGATTCTATTTGTCTAGTTGTAGTATAATATTCTCCCCAAGTAATATACTTATTTACCTGTTTAAAGAATTTAACTAATTCTCTTAGTTGATTTTTTCTTTCTGATATTTCAAATTTATAAATAGTATTTGTTTCTGTGTCTTTTACAGAACAATGAAAGATGTTTTGAAATACTTCGATATCGAATACAAATACCGCTTTTCCACGTATTTGCATATTATTAAAGTTTAGTTAGTGATCCTATTGCGACTCGAACGCAAAACCTACAGATTAGAAGTCTGTTGCTCTATCCAATTGAGCTATAGGACCGAAGACGCTATTCGGCGTCTAATTTTTGTAATTCTTCTAAAAAGATAGGCATTCTGCTATCTTCATAAAAACAATCACATGGTGTTCCAGATAATTTATCTGTTGATTTAGGGAACAAATCATAAGAAGCGCAAAATAGAGCTTGTCCTTCTCTAATTTCAGTGTTCTTTTTAATATACGTATCAGCTTTCTTTTTGATATGTATAACATCTAATTTATCAATTTTTCTCATTATGCTGCACTTTTAATAGTTTCTTTATTTTTAAAGATGCAATAACGATAATTCGTTGGAACATCGGTTCCTTTTAGTTCATATCGAGACTTTTCCCAAATTTCGATACCACAATAATCTCGCATAGTTTTACTAAATGTATTATTTAGCTCTTCTCCGTCTTTACGGAGTTCTTCTAATGTTTTACGAGATGGATTTATACTAAAATCATATGGTAAACCTTTACTGTTCTTTCTTTGTATAATAAGCAAATTAGGATATTCACCTTTAATTCTCTGCTTACTTACTAAAGTACGTACTTTTTTGTTAAACATAATATTGTTAATTTTATCCTCATGTGCTGCTTTTTCTGCTTGCTTCTTAAAGATATTATTTATCTTTCCATATAGGTTAGATACTAACTTATCATGTTTATCACTATATTTAGCATTATTGAATCTTTTCTCTTTTTGCTCCTTTGTAAGAGCAAAACTTTTTGCTGGTAAAGATTCAAACGTTAAATCACTTAATTTAGGATGACGGTATGTTGTACAAGTACGTAAATTTCCTTTACTATCCTTATAAGTAGTTGTAATTGCAATCTTCATCGCTCTATTAATTTCTTTAGAAGATTTACCATTTTCTGTCCAGTAATTGATATACTTATTATTTTTCTGTTGATCAGTCTTATTCATAATGTTATTGTTTTTAAAGATTAAAAAATAAGGGATAGATGCCTCCGACACACCTCACATTCGGCGTATTACCGTCGATTGTTACTTATCTATCCCTTTAAGATTACTTTATTATTTTTTTTAAATTTTAAAAAATATGATTTCTTATGCTGCTAAGAATAAAGGAATTTCTTCCTCATTCAAATCAGTATTGTCATTAAATTCTGCGATTTTCTTTCGTAATTCATTTAATGGTAACGAACATTCATTCTTTTTAGCACGTAAATAGTTATACGTAAGTTCCTCATTTACTGCTAAACCTTTTTTCCCTCGTTTAGCCTTAAGTACAGGATTAATTGTATGATGTTTCATCATTTCATCTAACTTAACCATATACTCATTTAAAGCAGATAGTTTATAGATATTAATAATGTTTGCATCACTAGATAAATCCTTTAACTTAATACCCATATTTGCACACTGAATACGTAATTTAACAATTACTAATTCATCATATGTTGCTCTAATATGAATTAATAGAGATTTTAGGTCATAATTGCGTGTTAAACCTTTTTTAAGTACATTTTCTGTTGCTATAATTTTCCAATAACGAGAAATTTCATTAGTTAATTTATCACGCTTATCGATTAACATGTTCGGCTTAATAGTTTTTGTAATTGATTTCATATATAGTTGATATTATTTTAGTTAATACTTGATTTAAATATCGTATATTAGAAATCGCTTACCTGTGTAGCCAAGGAGGGAATCGAACCCTCAAGACCATTTCTGATCATCGGATTTTCAATAGTTGGATAAAACTATTTGGACTATGTCATAACCATATTTTTACAAACTTAGGTTGTGGGTATATAGTCTCTACACATTTATAAATATCTTTTGATACTTAACTTAGCTCGGCGTTATTACTATTTATAAGGCAAGTACCTTCACCGAATTAGCCCACTTCTACATAAGAATTTCTACCTTATGCACTCATACCTATATTTCTTCCTCGATAATTATTAGTTAGAGCATGACAATTTGGACATAATAATAGAATATTCTCAATTCTATTATCATGTTTATCTCCATTTATATGATGTAATTCTAAAGGAATGTCATTGTTACACCATTGTGCTAATTTACATCTTTCACACATATGTTCTTTTATATTTTCCTTTAATAGTCTCTTTTTAAGACTATTAGAATTTACAAATGTTGATTCTTTAACTAAAATATCTTTCAGTGGTTTAGCTTGAATAATAGGACGGTATCTTTCTCCTTGATTCCAAGCTGCTCCTGTCATATGGGAAGTATCCAATTTTAACTCTTTTATTTTACGTTTAACAGTATCATAATTACTTCCAGCTACTTTCAAGCCTAATTTACGTATTACATCTGCATAAGATAAACTTGTTTTTACTGCTTCTATAAATTGTTGATCTGTCCATTTTTTCTTATTCATAATTTTAGTTTTTAGTTATACACGTATAACGTACTATAATTATGTGTGTTCCATAAAATATATAAGTTTTACATCTAAGTCCGACGCGTTTACCAATTTCGCCACAAGGCCATAAAACCAAGATACCCGACCCATCGTCTTGGGCTCTACGGTTTTATATATAAATGTTTAACGTTTTCATTCTCTATATAACTATAGTAAGTAGATATTTACATCTAATCTACTAACTCAGTTATACTTTGTACTACTTTATTAAACAAATCTATTCAATCCAAAGTATGAATAAGCGTCCATCTGCTAATACTTATTCATGAATAATTAATCTTCTTCTAGACGTACTCCAATTGGAATTTGTCCTCCTCCAAGATCAAGATATGCAATACCTTCACCCCGGAAACGTTTTTTTCGACCACAATCATTTTTTTGCTGTTGCTGTGGGTTCTCATCTATCAGCTGTAGGATACTCAATTTGTAGTCACCTTCTGTTACACCTAGAAAAGCATACATAACAAATCGATCAATAACAAAATCATACTGTTGCTTATTAATAGCATTAGTAATGATTTCTTCTGTCAGAATTCGTGGTAAATTACTGTCTTTTGGTAAATACCGTGAAAATGCATTAAGCATTTTAAAACACAAATCTGTAAAAGACAGAGTTGTGTAATCTCGAAAAATTTTATTCCACCAATGTTTTGGTGTTCTACCAAATGTTACCGACCCATCGTCATTGATAACAATTGATTCTGGAATCTCATTATTCAAAAGAACAATGCTACTAATACGATTATCTTTTAATAAAAGCTTTAGTAAGTCTTCTCGAGATTTGGAGATTAGTCTTACTTTTGACATAGCTCAAATACGATTTATTTCGTAATAGGAGTGCCAAGCTCAGTATAATACTTATCACACTCCGTCAAATGAATGTCATTAAGATCGCTTAACAACTTAGCCTGGTTAAGCATATCTTCTGCAATAGCCTCAGCTTTTGCTTTCTCTAGAGCATTCAGCTTATTAACCTGCTCAGTAAGAGAGATCAAATCATCAAACAAAATTGGTTCCCGTCCAAGAGAAGAATTCTTCTCATTGTTTTCTACTGCTTCAGTGATAGTTTCCATAGTAACTTCACGGAATTTAGCAGGTCCAATCTTAAACTGCAGAGTTGGATTATTGTTCAACTCTACTACAAGAGTAGTCTTATCAGGAAGTGGAACCAGCCGTACACCAATAATATTAGTACCTTCAATGATGTACTTCATGATTGGTTTCATTGTTAAAGTTGGATCACCGTCCCGTTTACGGTCATTGAACATAAGATCTGCTGGTTCCCGCCGAACAACGAAAATCTTTTTACCTATTAAATTCCAAGATTCAAGAACTGCTCTGTTTTTACCGATCAATTCAGGATTGATCACTGCATTCATTTCGTTCATATTTATTTCCCCTTTTTGATTTTAAGATTGATTTCTTTAACGAGAAATTAATCAGTTAATAATAAAATTAAAAATTAATGTATTACCTTTTATTCTAACCTTATCCTGTACCTAAAGGATACGCTTTAAAAAGCTTTGAATGAGGTTAATCAATCTCAATGATGCATATGATAATACAACATTAGTTAAAATTCTGATAAAATTTGTTAATACTGTAAAAAAGTTAAAGTATAATAAAACTCATTACTAGAACGTAGCGATATTTCACTACTCGGCATTCCCCGTAGGACTTTACTTATTAGACAGATAAGTCAGCCGTTCTTCACTTATTTATTTCTACTTTTCTAAAACATAATATTTTCTGCTAATATCTGTTAATATTTGCAATTTTGGGTTTCGAGATTGTACTTAAAGGGGACTCGTAACACCTACCGTTTCCCTTTGTTTGCCGTACTCTACAACGCGATTTGATGCAAAGATGTAGAGAGCTCCATCATCAATAGTACGATACTATCTACGGGCATATAAGCTGTTACAACATTCTTATCTTAAATAGACTTGGCGAATGAGGGTCGTTTCTGTTGAGAAACGTTACTAAAACTACTAATACAAAAGCTGCTGATGTTTCGCAGCACCCACTTTTAGACATTTCACTTCTGACATTGTGATAAATCTCAGGTTACTATTTTCTACTCATGGTATTTCCAACCATTCAACAAACGTTTTAGTACACTTTAATGAGAAGCGTACCAGCCGTCTCAGCGATCTCCTTAGCTAATGTGTTGCGCACATTAGTTTACAGAATTTCATGTAGCAAGTTACTTCAATAGCGGGGTGGCTCATACTTTGTCAAGGTACTACCATTGAACTTCCCTATTGTTTTAAAAATTAAACATGTTTACACTCTCCTTATTTGTTTTAGCTGTTCGTTTCAGCGTAGGCACTCATTGATTAGACTTACTAAAGTATATAACATCTTATATAACATTAACTAACCAAGGCAATACGTAGATTACTTCCATTCTACTTTGTGTCGGCCTCTTAAGACGCACTGTAAGATCCTGCTCTATGCTGGAGTGCATAGCTCTTACCTAATTATTTCTAGCGAATCTTGGTTAAAGATACCTCACTTACTTTGTCTAAGTTTTATGGGTGGGCTTAGTTCCACCTTCCTTTGTTTCCCATGAATATACTTATATTGATCATATATTCAACTACTAATAGTCTTTTCGCGGACTTCAAGCGCTAGTTAGTTTATTACTCGGTGCAAAGCACACTAAGCTTTATAGTGACATTACTAACAAGTCACTTTATAATATAATAACCTAAACCTCATTATGCTTATTTCTAAACACTATAGTAATTGCAACTATATTATGAAATCTCTTAAGCTGTAAGACACGCAATTTACTTTCCATAGGGATTTCTCCCAAACAGCTAACTCTAACGTTCACTGTATTGCGTAAGGGTTTTGCACCCAATCCGGTTAATCTGTCATATAACTCTCATACAAAAAGATATTATACGGATCATAGCCACTCAGCCATGTCTTAATTAATTTCTGCTCATTATTATATTATCCTCCTCCTTCATATATACCATATCCAAGTACTAATCTTGCTATCGATTTTCCCGATTCCCAATTGAATTTTACACTTCTATACAACAGAAGATCTTTAGATATAATATAGAACACTAAGGCAATATTCTTTAGGCTCGTACACACTTAAGTAGTGGGCCAAGGGGGTTTTGGAGACACCCTAGAATGCTAGTCGATTCTCAGTTAAGATGACAACGTATAAACAGCACGTGTTCACATTCCTTCGTGATTTCACCAGTGATATTGGTCAACGAATGTGTATAGAGGTGAACGATACCCCTTGCTTTGTTTAGATGCGATAGCTGCTCCTTCCACATCTGCGTCTTTTAGCCACCAGTACGGTTCTCGCTTATGGGTTATGCACGCTCTCCCATTTTCCTGTTGCTTCTTCAGTTATAGAGTAATTTTATAACACAACAAGTTATCATACTATAGTATAAATAAATAGTGTTAGCTTTTACTTAATACATTTCAGTATCCTGTATTACTCACATTACACGGCTTAGTTAGGCTCAAATAATGAATATTTATACTTATAGCTCTTGTATACCGCTTGTATAGTTCTAGTAGCGGTCTGCGTTTCTCTTCGGCAGTTACCAATTTTTCACTGGCAGTTCTTTATTAATCGGTTTTAAACGGTTAAAGAATTTGCTTCTATAGGCAATGTCTTCAGGTAGATATACTACCTTTTCTACTACCTTGGTTATATACTCTGGACGTGTCTCAACGTCCGTTTTAATTGTCACAGTAGTATTATCAACGTCTCCATTAAATAACACAGTCTTTTCCTGCAAGTCAATGTTGATAGATTTCTCTTCATTCAAACCTAGTACGTCTACTGGTGTTTTAGGTACGTCTACCCAACGAATTCGAGTTTCTTCAGCATTTGCAGTTTGAGACGGAGAATTAGGATCAAATCCTATAAATCCTCCTAGGCACACCATTACTAGTGTGACTAATACATTAAAACGCTTCATATTGATTACTTCTTAGCTTCAGCATATGCTGACTTGTCTACATATGAAGACAAACGCATAATAGGTTTAGCATAATACTGAACAAGTTCTTTTAACTTGTCTTTTAGGATATTCTCAGAATCTCCATATGCTGCAATAAGCGTTTTACGGATAGAATTTGGATGAACAATCATGTCAAGTTGACTATCTGGAACCTTTACAGCAACGTCTTCAACATTACCCTTTAAGATAGCATCGATTACATTTCCTGCATTTGCTGCTAAAATCTGACGATTCACTACCGTAAGTTCTCCGTCATAAGTCGGCTTTCCTTGTGATGGACTGGCTTTCTCATTCCAATCGTCAACTTTCTTCTTAGAAGCAGCAGACATAAGTACTGCAGTTAGTTCTGCAACTTCTTGTTCACTTAATGTAGGACACCAAGCTTTCAATAACGCATGAGCTCCAAGAATACTATGTTCAGCTCCCATCTTACCATTAACCATACCACGTAAGCAGTTAATCATAGTAGCTTCAGTACCCTTGTGAAGGATATTTGCAAAGATAACAGACTTCTTCTCTTCAGCAGCGAATGAGAATGCTTTACGTGCCCATTCAATACCACTCAAGAGATTACCTCCAATTCCACCCTTATTAGTTTGAGCGAAAATTGTTCGTAATGCTTCTAGTTTCTCTTTCTCAGGAAGTTCAGGACTTGGTTCTGGTATAGGCTTTTCCTTAGCCTTATTGTCCTGTGCAGCAGTCTTACGAGTCTCAGTTGGAATTTCTTCAAATTGAAGCAATAACTGACCATCATCTTGAGCAGTAGTCTTTACTTTAACCCCAAGGTAGTTCGTAAGAACATTTTCTGCTTGTTCACGCATATGTGGTTTGATACGCACTCCTAGATTCTCGAAGTCTTCCTCTAGCTGAGTAAAATACTGAAGCAAAGCAACTCCGGTCATTACATCAAATTGCTTCTTAGCAGTCTGTCGGATACTACTGGGAGTATCTGGATTATTTACATACTCCTGATATACCATCTTTGCAAGATCAATTGCATGATTCTTGTCAATACGGTCTGTAGAACCTCCAGCTGAAGAAAGTGCAGCACCTAAAGATGTTGCTTTTGATGTATTTACTACTTGAGTAGCAGGTTTAGGCTTTTCAACCTTAGCCTCTTCGACTACTTCTGGGTTAATTACTTCTCCATTTGGACTAGCAATCTCTTCCTTCTTCTCTTCTACAGGAGCAGGAGTAGGTTCTTCAACTTTGGTTTCTTCAACCTTAGTTTCCTCTGCTTTTGGCGCTTCAACTGCAGCTTCTGCTGCTTGAGTCTTTACTTTTTCCTCTGCAGTCTTAGTTTGTTTCTTTGCAGTTTTAATTGCATTTTTATTATTCTTTGCCATTTTGATAATGATGCGCTCCTTACGCGTAAATTAGATTAAATACTTGTAGATATATATAAATAATATTGAGAGTAATGTACTCTCATGAATCATCTATATAACTACTTTTCACTCTCTGTTTTGTAGGTACTCCTTCTGCTTCAATTTCTACACTGTCACGCTCTACTATTTCCTTACTTGCACAATCTGGAATAGCAACAGTATCCTCCAATACAAAAGGAGAAATACTACTGTGCATGGGAGTAGATTCTGTAGAAACTACTGCAGTTTTCTCAGAAGTAATGTCATCGTTAGTAATATCTACTAACTCTTTTACTCCTGCACCTACAAGCAAGCTTATCAGCATGATGGCCATTAATTTGCCGAAAGCTTTGGCATCCTTCATTACTATAGAAGCAATGAATCCAATTACTACTGCAAGACACAGTAGACCAAATGAATTTGCCATAATTTGTAAGTATTGGTTAATATTTGTTAAACATCTCTCTCAGTCTTTGTCTTGCTTTATTCAAACACGTCTTTACAGTCGCTTCTGGAATAGCAAGCTCTTCTGAAATTTGTTGGTAGGATTTTCCATCCAACCGAGCATAAATTAAATCTCTATATTTCTTCTTAAGACGAGGTATACAATCCATAACAATATTTATATTCTGTTGAAATATAAGATTATCTTCTGGACTATGTTCTAACCCATTTAATTGAATTGTAGAGTCTTCTTCATCAATATAGTTATTCAATTGCTCTTTTTTGTTCCTTCTTATATAATCTATTGCAGTATTAACTGTAATAGTTTTTAACCACATCTCAAATGATAAGTGATATGTATAAGATTTAAGCTTTAAATATACTTTGGTAAATACTTGGGATGTTATATCATCTGCTACATCTGCGTTGTTTACCACTTTAAAAGCAGTATACCAAATAGTCTTTTTATAAGTATTATAAAGTGTACTAAAAGCTCTTTCGGAACCATCTCTAGCTTGCTCTACAAGAAGCTTTTCTTCTTCTTTCATAGTTCGCTAGATTTTAGTGGACTAAAGCCAACCCAATGACTTTAATCCTTATTCAGTAATTAAAATGGTAAAACATATTCTAGATACCATCTGTGTAGTATCTTTTTTCTCTCCCAGTAAAGTTCTTTTATCCAATTAGCCCAGAGAATTCTATCATCTGAACTAAGACATTTGAGATTCATAATCATACTATTTGCTATTCTTAACTGAACTAACTCAGTTTTAGTTTGTTGCATTTCTGCATGGCTGACAGCAAATACCATAATTTTATCTTGGATTCTTTGCGCTATTGTATTAAGCATAGGATATTCTATTCTTTTATATATACTATCAGGCAATCCACTAAAGATTGCACCATCGCTAGATTCATCTTTTAGGAAATTATAATACTGATTACCTATTTTAGTCCTTCCAGTACAATATTCCTTTTCGTTAAGCTTAAATGGAGTAACCGCATCTTTAGTAGTTAAAGATATAACTGTACCAGGATAGAAAGAATATTCTTTCTTAATATTTTTTTGTAAATACTCAAATGCTTTCATAATACTTTACATAATACCACGTAAACGAAGTCTTGTTTGAATTTGTTGAATGATAAGATCAGCTTGAGATATGCTGAACCCTGCACTGATAATCATTACTTGAGCTTTGACATTATACTGTTCTGGGTACATTTTAGTGAAGTTAATATATTTATTAACCCACTCATCAAATTGCTCATTTGTAAACTCAATAGACTTCTTTTCAGTAGTCTTTAATCCACTTTCATTCTTAACAGAACTACTTACAGATGGGAGATCAAAGATATAGTTCTTTGGATTACATACTATATCCTGCAATTCAGGATCATCTTCTTTTAAGACAGTAACTGTACCATCTTTCTCCATATCGTTCAATAGAACGCCACTAATTACTCGTAAATAAGGATATTCACCAGCAACTCTTACTAAAACACTTGTGTTTTTTCCATTGGCTATATATAAGCCAGCTCTTTTAAGTTCTAACATTTATACCTCCTTTTTAAAGAATTTGTCTGCAACAATTTTAGCATCAGATAATGATAAATTATACTGATCTTTTACTCTTGAAAGAAAATCCATTTTAGATGTAGACTTTTCTGCAAGTTTTTCGATTTCTTGTTTTACTTCCGAATCATTAAACTTAACCCAAGGAATGATTTCAATTTTATTCATCGTATTTGCTCTTTATATGTTTCTATTTCTAATTCAATTTTCTTCCAAAAATGATATCCTTCTGGAGTATTTATAGCATCAATGCAATCTAGAATTCCTCGACTGAATTTAAATCGAATTCTTTCAACCGCTTTTCTATGATACTTGTTATTTCTCCAGTAAGTTGGTATGCAAAATTCATACATATAATCTATGAACTTTGTTAGAACTTTGTTCTTTCTAAGAACATAATCCCATTCAGGTGGGATTAAATCATTGATTGCCTTTTTTACACTCATACTTTACATCTGTTTGAGGTCCATAAAAAGAATGTTCGTAATTTGTATCTTTTATCTCTAATATAGCATATTTAGCAGCGTTTCTAGTCATGTTTATAGCTTGTTTTATAGAATAATTTCTAGTCCAAGACTCTATACGATCTAACATTTTTAGAACACTAGTAAGATACAAAATAGAAAAGTTTCTTTTCGTTGCTTTAACTTGTTTTACTGTTCTCATAATTCTTTACCTTTCTTTGACATATATTGGATTATCCCCCCAGTTCATATTTCTTTTATGAAAAGGTACATTATTTTCTTCAAGAAGATTATTATTGTACAATACTTTATCAAAGCCATCAGGTAACATAATACCGCTTTTACTTATTGGGTCTACCCAACAGCTAAAAGTTTTCCCGATTTTTCTAATTGGTTTATTAGGAAATAAATGAACTCCTAATGCGTCTACAGCTAAATAACTCATTTTATTAATATAATTTTGATAATTAAGTTTGTAGTAAGGGGAGGACTCGAACCTCCGATACCAGCTTTTGATACTATCTCACCGCTCTACCAACTGAGTGCTATCCTTACTCCAGGAAGCTTATATTTCACGTAGGAGAATGCTTCCGAACCCCTACAACCTATTTGTTACACACGGGGACACGATGTGGCTTTTTACGACATTAGCTTAGCCGTTTTGAACTTACGCCGCAATACGGCTATAGTTCATAATATAACTTGTATTGCCAGTTATCTGCTTATTGACCTATTCTACTTCACACTGTCGCTGTCAAATTCATTCAGCCCCCAGTAGTAAGTAGATATTTACATCTAACCTACCTACTATGCATTTCCTATCATTTTACTTCGAGGGAGATGCTAGCAATAGAAGTCACCTTAGACGTCATAGTGAGTGGAGCTGGAGGGGATCAAACCCTCGTCCATACGACTGATTCATAGACCTAACAGTCAATTTCTTTAATTTCTTTAAAAAACTACTATCCTATTTATTCGTATCTCTTATTCATAGGCAACCCTTTTCCTTCATATTAGACCAATATTAGATACTGGTTGACCGTTGTATAGTCCATTGTACTCTTGCTTAGTAGCTTAGTTGTTACTAAGCTTCCATTAGGGATCTGGTTGATAATAGTAGTTCTGGGTTGACTGACACCATACTAACTTGTTTAGGGTTAATAATACATATCTCTACCATATACCTCTGGCGAAGGAGTATTGGTAGTTACTGTTGGAATCGATTCAGATTTGTCATTTCTGAATTGACATACATCACAATGCTTTTTATTACATTGTAATGGACAATCGTTCTTTAAAAGATTGTTTACTGTTGCTTTAAGCTTTTGATTACTTATCAATTTCATAATCTCTAGATTTGCGATCATAAGGCTGTAATTTAGCTCTACGCGATCTTGTTTTTTTAGTATTACCATATTTCATGGTATAATTACTATCTTTGAATGTCTTTCCCATTATGAAATCATTGATAAAGCTACACGAGCATATTCTACAATATTTTCCATTTCTTTTCTTTTAGAAAGAAATTCAAGGTCTCTATTAGTTTTAGGACCATACGATAGTACTTCAAGAATAGGTCTTTCTATTACTCCTTTTAATACAAGAGTATAAAAAGAGCTACGGAAAGCTATACTATCTGATTCTTCTCCACATACCTCGATAATCTTTTCTATAGCAATCATAAAATCGCTCTTATGAATAGATTTCTTATTTTTGTTAGTAGATAGAAATTCATCTTCAGTATAGATAGTAGCTTTAACATCTATACCCATTATACCTTGAAGAGCAATTACACCATTTTCGATGAGTTCATCATTAACTCCATCTTTAAATCCAATAATTAAAAGTTTCATTTGTTTAAGTTTTATTGATTAAATACTATAAGTCTTCTTTATAAGTGTGAGTATGATAGTATACTCCACAATGTTTGCAGTATACTCTCTTAGTAGTGCCTTTGGCTATTTCCTTTTTAGGATCAAATTCACTACTCCATTTATGACCATCGATAATACAATCTATTTCAGCAATTGCTCTAGAGTATTTCAATGGTGATAGGCACAATGCTTCATAAGCTTTTTGCCTAGCTTCTCTGCGTATTTTTCTAATACGCATTGTTCTGGTTAATTTTGATAATATTCCCATAATTTAAACGTTTAAATTGATTAATAATGACGCCTGGGCACTCAGGATTTAATTAAGTTAGTGCCAACTCTTAGTTTATAGCATTTGTTATAAGACAAAGATAAACGACTACAATCGTTACTTACTATGACTCTCACTATAGTTTTAACTCATAAGCAGAAATAGCTGTCAAACTAAATCTTATTGGAGTACATGATTTTAACGTCCGCACGATCATATATACCATCTATTCTATCAATCCCGTTTTTACAGTTGCGCAATTAACCTGTATAAATGAGGATAAACGATAACCTGCTGTATATACTTACGCCCCACATGTTTGTCATTTTCTGAGGACGTATACTCTATCTTCACAGACTGAGTATACTAGACTCTAATATTCATTTAAAACAGAAAGAAGGTTTGGTTTTAATTTTGAATAGAGTCATTTACAACCGTTGATATAACATGAGTTTGTATAGAGTCATCAAGATATTTTTGAGCTCTTGCTCCAGATAGTACTGTGTTATACGTTGATGTGTTTGATTCATATATGTAAATTATGTCTTTTATAGACAACGATGTACCATGTTGCATCAAAATATCAATTAATACTACCTTTGGCATAGCTAAAAATACACTATCAACTCTTCTATCTTCTCTCATTTGCTCTCTCATGTCGAGAATATCCTGTATTGTTATTACAGGTTCCTCAATAATGACTTGAGGATCTTCTTGTACTTCTTCTTGGTTCACACCATTTAAGAAATTAGCAATGTTTTCACGCTCTGCGTAAATTATTGCTCCCATCATGCCTATTAAGGCAAGAGTTATTAATACTACCCAAACTATTATTCTTGGCGGTTTAGGTCTCGCCATCATTTCATTTTCCATTTTGATAATGTTTTAAAATTAGTAATTAATCTCCCCAAAACCAATCTTGGAGTAGTTCTTTAAAGTTTTCCATTATGTAATTTCCATCTTCTCTTTCTTTTATCTTCATAGAAGTCCCGACATAAGCATAGGAACTGCCTAACCCACCGCTAGAACCCAAAAAGAACAAACCCACAGTTTTATTATATTCATCTTCTCTATACAACCAAGAATAGATGTAATAATAATCGAACTTAGGTGTCCAGGGTTTATTACCATTACTAATGAAATTTAGAGCAGCTATAATTGTACTAAGCTGTTCATACAGATTCAAATGCTTATCTCTATAAGTTCTAGGTTTTCTACCTATTACTTTACAAGCATCTTTGTAAGTTTTAATTTCTTCTCTTTTCATACTTTTATTGATTAAAATATATCTGCTTTTTCTTACCAATAGTATCTCCTATAGAATAGTTATACCATAATCCAGAAGGAACAACTACATTAATAATTCGATATCTAATGTCTTGAGTATAAGGATTTTTAATAGTAAGTACATAATCATTTATACCTTTATCTTTTCTTACTATTACATAATTCCTATAATTATCTAAAAACTCTGTAGCTGTATTAACATGCGCAATAAATAGCTTGTCAGCTACCCATAGAAGTATAAGCACAAATATTATAGCACCTACTATAGATTTAGTAATACTATTTAGACTTTTCATGAATACTCCTCCCTATATTTAAATGCATATCTCCACCATATACTTTTAGTTAACGTAGTTGATTCAGCAAATACAAAATAATACTCAAATTCATATGTTTTATGATTTGGTAAAGTACTACAGTGTATTCTATCCACGAGTAATGCACGATATGGATTCTGTAAACATTCTGTTAAGAATACACTAAGTATTTTTTCCTTTATAAGGAAGTGTAAGAGTCTATATGACATTACTCTTAGAATTTTTAATCTTGTAAGTTTTTCTTCTTTCATATTAAATTGATTTTAATGTTAATTACTAATTATAAAAGGCATTAGTTTTTATAGGTACAAACTGGAAGATTTATTTAACCTATTACTTAACACACTCGCCACGTGAAGGCTGCCTTAATGAGTGCAATCAGTATATCTATATTCACATATAAATATACTGACAACAGTACGCTTACTGTTATACTTAATTAATCAATCTGTATAATTAAGAACGAACAATGATTAAACAAACTTGGCTATATTAAACTATATGACATTTGCGACTGGAAGAAGGTAATATTGCCGTCTAATATAGTTGTTCCTGATTTTAACGTCTGCACTAATACTCGTGACACCACTACTATAAACACGAGATATGAGCCCCACAGGATTGTCAAGGATTCTCACCTTAAAGATACCTAGCTACAGGTCAGCTAGGATTTTTTGTATTACGCTACCCAGTCTTATAATGACTTGACTTGTTCGTATCCCGCAATACCGCAAATACGAACTATCTTTGATTTCATCTGCACTAATATTAGATTATATAATAACATTTGCAACTATTATCATACATTGTCTAAATATAAGCCCCACAAAGTTGATACTGATTCTCACAGTATAGATGCAGTAATATTTACTGCATTAATCTATTACAGTTACATTATAAGGTTCTAATTTTTCTATAATTTCATCTATTTCTGCTTGCGTAACATTTCTAGGTAATATATTATATTTTCCTATGCAACTATCTACATATTCTTTAGTTTGGCTAAGACTAAAGTTGAATTGTTTTTTTAGTATTTTTATTATGTCTAGTTTAGCTGAAGTGTTAGTTTCTTCAGGTATAAACATACTCATTCTTACTAAGTTTGTTTTATTTCCTGAGTCTTCCTTACGCTCCAATTTAGGTACGTCTGTACAAGGAATAGGTGTTTCTATAAGAATAGATAATATGCTATCAAACTGTTCCTCCGAACATACTTTAGAAACTGCATCTAATAGACTATTTGTAGACAATTTCTCGTCTTCAATAAGCTTATCTATTACATAATTCTGAATACAAGTTATTTTCTTCATAATTTGATATTATTTATTTGTTAGTTAATGCAATAAAAATAATAGAGTAAGCGCATTATCCTATCTATATGCTAATTTTTTCTCTTACTCTATTAAAAAAATACTTTAGTTCTAACGCCTCTGCGCCTTCATACTACGTTTCTGGAACGTCGTAACGCCCTAATTAAGGAGATATACATCATACACGAGTTTTCATATATCATTGTGTTGATATAATAGTTAGATACTAAAGTATCAACACTTATTGTTCAGTTAGTGTTAGACTGTTAAGCACCTCATTAAGCCTATCGAGGTATAGCTCCTGTATTCGCTCTGCTTACTTCGAGCTTGGTTACTGTCTCTAAAAGATGTGCACCAGTTGGAACCTACAACTGCATCTACCACGTGGATTACTATTCAATCTTTAACCTTTAATGTGCATATAAAGGCGGAATAGTTTACTTCTTGACTCACACTCATTCCATATACGACTTGTCACGTATCATCGGTGGTTTAAGAAGAGAAGTATAATAATATAGTCCTTAGCGCTACCTAAGTCTTTATAAGGACATACCTAACTTATATTATTATACTTTAACGTGGTTAAATTATGTTTCACAACATATGAGGATAATTTGCATTTCATAGAATAATTACTTTGCGAAATAAATCTGTATTAATATTATAATGCAGTATATACTACTACATTTAGATATTCATCAAAATAGGGCATAATATATGTGTCAATGAGATAAGTATTTACATTATTCTCTGAAGGAGATAATGATAACTCTGATATTTGTAAATTTTCATCCCATGCTACACCTACTAATAAACCTATAATAGTATTATTCCCTATTTTTACTCCTACCGCTGTTCCTAATAGTCTACTAAATAGAGTATTCATTTCTGTTCATTTTTTTAGTTAAATAACCATATAGATAGATATAATACTATCATCATGATTATTACTGATAACATACCTAATTCTGTGTCTCTATCCATATGATTGTTTATTTAGTTAATGATTAAATTGCATTTTACACCTAAAACTTATAACTGCGCAACGCATAGCCTGAATATCACACGTTCTCTATCAGTCCACAGAATTCACTGCTTCATCTGGCAGCTGAGTACGCCCTTACGTCTGCCAACTATACTATTATAAGAAACTGGTGCCCTCAATGTCTTGGGATTGTTACACAACTCCGTAGCTTACGCTACTCCGAAGTTATTGAGTTTTTTAAATTGCCTGTCTTTCCAGGCTGTCACTTTCTTTCAAGTTGTCACTAAACTTATAAATCGGAATTAGTTTCCTGTACGGTTTATCCTTAAACTTTTAAGTGCATTACTAGTAAACCGCCGAAAAGATACAGCACTACTGGTTTAAACTACCCTACCAGCAAGTAAAGCTCGTCTTTCCGAGCCGCCATGCTTACTCTTTACTATAGTACTCGCAACATACTATAATAGAACGTTCCTTTAGCCGATTACCCACACACCCCTACGTACAATGGTGGAACGCAGCTTTCGCCACGATACCAACGCTCATTTGCTTCCCTTTCTTAGGTCTCTGTCACTATGCAGTTCATAATTGCAAATAGGGCGGAATGGTCCTCACATTACTATTTAAAGCAATGTGGTTTCACCATTATTTACTCACAAATACATTTTCTTTGTGAGTCTATTTTAATAAAAAATATAGAACAAGCGCATTAAAACTATGCTATTCTCTTATTCTACTTTGTTCTCTTACTCATTATCTAATCTTAAAGTAAGATATAAAATGTGAAACACATTAAAGATGAGATAAAAGATTAAACCATTAATCCCTCCTATAATGTAATAACAAAATAGGATAGATAGAATGTTCAATAGTCCGTGTATTAATGAATACATAGGCAAAGTTGTTATGTTGATAATAAATGTTGATTTGCAAAGCAAGCAAAGTCTACATAATCTGTAGACCGTGCTTGTTGGATAGAACCGCCATATATTAAGCGATTACCTCGGTAATGTCTGTAGCTGTTTCGCATGGAATATAAGCACCCGATTCAAGTCCCCTTTCAAAAGTCCTTTTGCATAAGGCGTCAGCATTTCCACCGTTTTCGGCGCATGTACCATCGGCATTTTCAAACAGTGTTAAATTAACACTTTTAAATACTTTCGGTATGTACTTCGTTTTAGTCACTTCAATGGTTTTGCCATTACGTACAACCTTTTCCGTTACTTCCTCCTCTGTTTCATATACTCCCGTAACAGAACCCTCTTTTTTAATATAGAATTCTGTTCCCGTTGCCCAAGATACCGACATTAACCGTATTGGCGCACCCTTAACTACTTTCCCCTCTTTGTCCACTTCATAGAGTTTTTCTAATTGCTCTACTTGTTTGTCCGTTGATGGAAATAGTGTTTTTGTAAAGTTAAAACGCCTTGACATCATCGCAAACGGATTAATACATCCGTCTTCATCTACTACGTTTGCGCTCTCATCACCTTCAACACCCGTTGCTTTAATAATAAAGTACGGCATTTCGTTTTCTCTCTCAACCTTAACAAAGCTTGTTACATTACATTTCATAACTACACAATTTTAAGAAATTACACAATACACGATAAAAGGGAACGCCAATACCAAATTAGTACGGGGTGTTCCCTGCCGATACTTAATAGAGGGGAGTGAATCTTTGCTGTTTCGCACACGCGGGGGTATTTTATATTTTTTTTAATTCTACACACGCACCACCTCTCTCAAAAAAATTTTATAAAATATTTTTTATATTTTATTTTTAAAATATGTTTAATTTATGTTAAATATCTGTAATTATTCTTAATATTTACGTTATAGAATATATAACAAATAACTATATAATATGAAACTAATAGAATCTAGTGTACAGATTATTGAGGAAAAAGACCCTTATAAGATGATAGAATTAGCAGGTAGAACTTGTTATAAGTCTGAAGATAAAATAACAGAGAATAGTGCTAAAGAGTTTGTAGATCGTATGATTAAGCTTGGTCATGGAGCTATGTTAGAGCACGGTACTATTTATCTTAATGTCCCTGAACAAACTTATACTGAAACCTTAGAAGACGAGTTTGGAAAATTTAATAATCCTAATAATGGTCTAGTAGACAGATATAGAAAGAATAAATATTCTAAAGTTAATAGTGTAGCAGCTGATGAAGAACTAAGGAAAAAATACCCAAAAGTAAGACCTTTTAAGCTAACTCACCATTATATAACTACTAATTTAAGAGTAATAATAGAGAACGGTTGGGAAAAAGACTTAGAGTGGCAATGCGAACCTACAGAACATCATGAGAAGCGCATTACAGCTAAATTCATATGTGATAGAGGAGTAAGCCATGAATTTGTTAGACATAGAGTATTTAGCTTTGCCCAGGAGTCTCAAAGATATTGTAACTACAATAAGGATAAATTTAATAACGAACTTACTTTTATTAGACCTACTTGGTTAAATATACCTACCGGCGATTATACTTACTGGGATGGAGATTGGTGTGATATTGATAATATGAAGATTCAATTGTCTTCAGATAATGGTGTAGCAGATAACTTTTTATGGTGCTTGAACAATGCAGGGATGCAATACAGACTGCTAATAAACAAAGGTTTAAAGCCTCAAGAAGCTCGTGGAGTACTACCTAATGCAACTAAGACAGAATTAGTAATGACAGGATTTGAATCAGATTGGGAACATTTCTTCTCATTACGTTGTAGTAGTAAAGCTCACCCAGATGCTAAGAAGTTAGCTGATGAATTATATAAATTAATTCATAAATAATGTTAAAAATTAGCTATTAAATAGCTATAATTGTTCTTAACAAATGTTAAAAAGTTTATCATAAAAGAAACTTTTATAAGAGTTTATACGTTACTGTCTATAACAGTTAAAGACAGTCTAAGACAGTATAGACTGATTATAGTCTCCTACTTTAGATATTTATATTATGAATAAACAACAACAAGTTAAGGAAGTCGCTTACTTAGGTAAGAAAGTATATTTTGGTAATAAGCCTTATACTTTAGTAGAGAATGAAATAAAAGGTATGTGTCAAGGTTGTGATTTATACAATTGCTATTGTCCTTCTAGGATTACTTCATTATGTACTCAAGGATTTATACTTAAAAAAGATAAAAAAGAATAAAGAATAATGTAATGACTTTGAACGACTAGGAATTAGCAAAGATAGTAAAGAATAGAATACCAGTAACAATAGATAACAAATAGTTTATAGTAGAGTCTAATCCTATAGGTAGTTGTGATGGATGCTATTACTTAGATAAAAATTGTCCTACTTTAGCTAGGAGATACTGCTGTTCTAATGGCGGAAATATATTGAGATTAAAGAAACAAAACAACAAATAATACGTTATAGAATATAAATAAGAATATTATGGAAGATAAAGTACTAGAAACAGTAATTAATGGAATTGGTTATACTCCTCTGAAAGATGTGTTAGTTAAACCTCTTGAACCTATTAAGCTAAAGAAAGAAATAACCGAAGCAGTTGGTACAGGTGAAAAAGATGTTGATGGTTATGAGAAGTTTGAGACTAAGACTGAAGTAAAAGAAGTAGAGTCAGAGTGGAGATTAGGAATTGTACTTGCTATTCCAGAAAGTCTAAATATAACAGACTTTAAAGTAGGAGATACAATAGTATTTAATAAGAAGTTTGCTAAAGACTTTGACTTATTTAAGGATAGTCAGTTAGTTAAACCTTATGATATTATAGCAAGAAAAAACTAAATATTAATGCGTATTAATAGTTGTTGTGGGGCTAGGTCTGCGGATCTAGCCTTTTTTCATGTTGTTACTTAAATATAAGTTAACAAATGTTAAAGAATAGATACTATTTTAACATTTACCGTTTAGATATATGTAACAACTATTAAACAACTAAATAATAATTATTATGAAGAACTATAAGGTAATTAAAGAATTTGCATCTGCACAAAAAGGTGATATGCTTACTTATAATGAAGACACTAATTTGTATGAATTCAGTATGACAACTGAAAATGATAGTGAGAAGTGTTCACGTTATATTTGTATGGATGAGGAAACGGCAGAAGAGTTTGTAGAATCAGGTAATCTGTTAGTCATCGAAGATGAAAATGAAGAGCTTTCTGCAATTGATAAATTGTGTGCATTATCTGATTTAGTAGATACACTAGAAGCTCAATATAAGAAAGACCATGATGCTTTAGTAGAAGCCTATAATAATCAAGAGATTCCTACTTGCGTTAAGGTTGAAGCAGACACGGTATATTTCAATATGAATCAAATTCTTAAAAAGGTAAAGGAAATTATCAATGAATAAATTAGTGAAGGCTGTGAAAAAAGCAGATCTTTACAGAGAATTCCTCAAATCACTTGATGGTGTACTTTAGCTGACCACTAGGGAGCAAGACTTGATGGTTTTATTAATTGACATAGATATTAATACTCCTAAGCTCCCTGGGTACAGCAAAAATGTGATAAGTACCGAAAACAGACGTTATCTAAAAGCTGCAACAGGCATTACCAGTGATAACTTAAGTAGATACATAGGAAAATTAAGAGATAAAGGTCTGATAATAAAAGGTAAAGCTGATGATGAATGGATGGTTAATCCTGCATTAATACCTGAAATAATAGGAGATAGAGTTCAGCTAACTATCGTACTTAGATTGGAGAAAGAATAATATGAATATACAATATGTAACACTTAAACCAGGTTGTGTCTTATTATGTAAAAAGTATAATTGGTTTAAGAGATTTTGGGCTAAGCTAAGCAAGAAAGTATTACCTTATAATCATTTTGTTATCTTTAAAGATTCGTGTGATTTAGTAAATACGTTTAGTAAAAATACAGACATTATTATTGCTGAACCTAAAAAGAACTATAGTAAGAAAGAAATTAATATATTAGAAAAGATTCTAGAATTTAAGGGTGATATTGCTACGAGTTCAGAAGAAGGTGTAAAGATTGAAGATTTATTTGCAGCAATTAATATTATTAGAACTAACACATTCTCAGATAATACTAATGATTTACAAGCTTTCTTAAATAACAAATATTATAATATTAGAGAGTTATCAAATGAAAAAAACTGGAATGAGTATATATTCTGAACTAAGTAATAAATATCAACTTCCTAGTTAGGTAATAAAGGTTATATGTAATCATCCTTTTATGTTCGCTAATAGAAGAATAACAGAAGGTGATGAAAGACCTATGCTATTTACTTACTTAGGTAAAATCAAGATTAAGAAGGTATATGAGCGAAAGAAAGAAGATACGGATAACAAAGATACCACAAAATGACATTCTAACAGAATTAGTAGAGCTCATGATATATTACAAAATGTCTTATCCAATAGGTCAGAAAGATGAATGTACAATACAAATTAAAGAAGGTAGCAATGAAATCATTACCCCTGATTCAACTTATAGATTGTCAGATGAAGTATTTTTGTATGTGTACTTACTTAGTAATAGAGCGATTGCTAATATATATAAAATAATAAAAGATGATTAGGAAATACTGTCTTGATATATATCCTGTAGATCTATATATTTCTACTATAGATTGTTTTGAAGAGATGAAGAGAAAGTTCTTGTTCTATCCTACTATTAAAGATTTACTAAATAAAGAGAATAATGGTTCCCCTATTAGTCCGGTCAGTGCAGATGGAGTTACATTTATAGTAAGAGACAAGAGAACCGAAGATAAAGGAGTACTTATACTTATAGAAGCTCCAGATAAATTAGATGGTACAGCTATAGAAGTAGCTGCTCATGAATCTACACACGCCACCGATGTAATATGGGATATAATAGGAGGAATAGGACAAGGATATGATCAAGGTAATGAACCTTATGCTTATTTGCTAGGTTGGATAGCAGGTAAAGTAGGTCAATTTATGATAGATTATTTAAGAAACAAAGAGGATGGAAGGAAAGAAGAATGATTTCTTAGACAAGAAATTAAGATGGGATCTGTTGCCCCTAGAAGAAATTGAAGACATTGTAAAAGTATACACAGCCGGTTCTATCAAGTATGGTGATAATAATTGGCAGAACTTAGATAATGGTTACCAACGCTATAAAGCTGCCATGCTAAGACACTTACTTGAGTATGAGAAGGGTAATACTATTGATGAAGATACTGGTTGTCATCACTTAGCTCAAGTTGCTTGGAATGCAATAGCAATGTTGTGGATAAGTAAGCACACTTTTAGAAAAGCAACTGTTGAAGATTTATCTAAAGCTCTAGATGAGCGTATTGAAGAAAAAATAAATAGTTGTAATGACATACTTGATAAGATACAACTTTCTTCCAAAGAAGAATTAGATAGAAGAGCTGAACTTGATGCTATTAGTGATTTAAAGAAAGAAATATCTCTTTTAATTAGAGAACTATCTAGAGAGCTAGCTAAAAGAACAAATTTCGCTTATTGGTTAAGCGAAGATGAAACTGGAGCCATTATAGAAGATAATAACAGAAATATAGTTAAAGGGATAATTACAGATCGTAATTTATATAGTTCTAATGAAGAAACTATAGCAAAACTGTGTTCCTATAGAGATAGATTAAAAGACTTAGTAGAAGAAACTATTTATGAATATAACAAAGGAAAGTCTAGAACAGGAGATAGCGTATTATCAGACAGTGATAAACAAGTATCAGAATAATCCTGAATACACAAATCCTAACTGTTCAGAGAAACAAGCTAGAGTAATATTAGCAAGATTACAAAAAGAATATTATACTAATTATAGAATAGATTAATTATGAATAAATATGTAAATGGCAATAATAGTAGTTGCATGATAGGTTATAACCCAGATACAAATGAGATAACTGTTTTAGATAGTTTCTATTTCGATTATATATGGATTGTTCCTGAAGATGGAGAACACAGCATCACAAAAAAAGATGGAACTACTGAAAATGTAAAAGTATCTAAAGGTGATTTGATAGCAAAAACATATAAACTTGACGATAAAACTTTTGTTTATGCTGTAATTAGTGATAAAGCTATTAAAGATCATATTGCAAAGATGCAAGATGAAAAACAGAAAATACGTAGTACTTTCTCTGAATATGAATGTGCCCCACGCGTATCAAGTAACTAATACATAATAATTATGAAACTATTTGATATAATAGGAGGAAAAGTAGTAATACATGAAAACGCTTTAGCTATACCTGCATTTAAGAAAATATGGGAATCAGATAAAGCTGATAAACAACACGCTACTGCAATACTTAGTTATATAGTATTTAAGAATAAATGGGATAGTCCTTATGTACTGAGTATTCCATATGATCAAATAGAGAGTAAGCTAAAAGAAGAATTCTTAGGAAATACAGATTATGAGCTTACTGAAGATGAACATAAAGCTGAAGATAGCTTTATTAGATTACAACATACTCGTACTTTAGATATGCTAGATAGTATTAGATTAAAGCTAGATACTTTCAATAAATACTATAAAGATTCTCTATTAGAAGAACTTGATGAAAAGAAAATAGAGAAGTATTATGCAGGATTCGCCAAAGTAAAAGACACATTTGTTACTCTAGATTACTTAGAGAAAGCTGTTAAATCTGGTGAGCTTGAAACTAGCAAAGTAAAAGGTGATGCTAAGATTAATCTATTTGAACTTCCTAATCAAAATGTTAGAGTATAACATTTGATAAACACTAAAAAATAACAACAACGTTTAATAATACAAAATTGAGATTATGGATAAAAATACAAAAATGCCTACAATTATCGTAGATTTAACTGATGATACCAAAACTGTTGAGGAAGCAATTGCTGAATGTGAAGCAGCTAGATTGCAAGTAAAACCTTGGTATAAAAGAATAGCTAAGCGTATCAAGAGCTGGTTTTAAATTTATAGATATCATTAATTTAACCCTTAAGGGGCCCTTACGTGGAGGGTAAGAATATCCACGTGTATGGGAGAGTGGCGGAACAGGTATACGGCAGTAGATTGACGGAAGCGCTCTGAAGTCGTCGTTAATAAAGCTCTTGAGTTTGAAGGTTCGAATCCTTCCTCTCCCTCTTAATATTGCCCTGTGGTGTAGCGACTCTGCACATCTGTCTCTAAAACAGAAGGTCTCCGGTTGGCACGAGAGCGGGGCGACCAACAGCGTAGGTTAGAGATGCGCACAAATATTATATTTATGAGAACAAAAATATGTACAAAGTGCGGTTTAGAAAAACCTACAAGTGAGTTTAATAAAAATAAACTCAAAAAAGATGGATTACAAAGTGAATGTAGAGATTGCCATAAGTAGATGTGCTCTAGCTACTATCAAAGAAACAAAATAAACTATAGAAAAACATCTAAATTGAAACGGCAAAAAATACTATCAATAGTTAATAACATTAAATCTAAAGGATGTATTATCTGTGGTGAAACTAATCTAGCTTGTTTAGATTTCCATCATTTAAGAGATAAAAAAGGTAATATATCTGATTTAATAAAAACTGAAAATTTAAATAAAGTTATTAATGAGATTAATAAATGCATAGTACTTTGTGCAAATTGCCATCGAAAGTTACATAACTAGTCCTTTGAAACTATAATAGCAGAAGGAAACTTGTTGGATAGGTAGTTATCGTGAACAGGTAGTCTGGGGTAATGTTAGCCCAGGTGGGGAGTACTAAATATAAGGCGTATAAAACCCTAGCTTAAGAAACTAGGTTGCAGCCACTGGAAATCTCCTCTACTAAAATTTAAGATTAATAAAGTAAGAAGAAGGGGTTCGTTGTGAAACGCGCCCCTTTTAAATATATAATATGGTAGACTTTAATAAGAAGATAGTAAATAGTAATAAGTTCAGATAGCCTGCTCTTACATATATTAGAACAGGTCAATACTGTCCACACCCTAAAGGTACGGCAGAATATATGCGTTTCTGGACAGAGGAGAAGGAACGTTGTATTAATGGTTATACAGCTGATGATGGTGATTTCATTAGTGGGTATAACTATTTTTATTTAAATTATTGCCCTATTAATCGTACTGTAAATAGCATAGTAAATGGAGAAGTAGTATCGGAATAGTTGGTTACATTTCCTGATTTCTGGGACTATGATTATTACTATTTTAATGCCGTAAATGAAGCCCATAAACAAGGCAAACATTTATGTGTACTTAAGTCTAGACGTAAAGGTTACTCCTATAAAGGAGCAGCTATGTTATGTCGTAATTACTATCTTATACCTAACTCTAAATCATATGTATATGCTTCAAATAAGCAATATTTAACAGATGATGGTATCCTTACTAAAGCTTGGGACTACTTAGACTTTATAGATGAACATACTGCATGGGGTAAGAAAAGAGCTGTAAATACTCAGTTACGTAAACGTGCTGCAGTAAGTATGAAGGATGAATACGGTAATCAAATAGAAGTAGGTTATAAATCTGAAATTATTGGGGTTACTTTGAAAGACAATCCTGATGTAGTACGTGGTAAGAAAGCTAACCTTATTCTATTTGAAGAAGCTGGTTCATTTAAAGAATTAGGTGCAGCATGGCAAATTGCTAGACCCTCTGTAGAGAATGACGGTAGAGCATTTGCTACTATGATAGCATTTGGTACTGGTGGGGATGAAGATTCTAACTTCTTTACTCTTAAAGACATGTTTTATAAGCCTAAAGGTTATAACTGTTTAGAGCTTGATAACATATGGGATGAGAATGTAGGAGATACTAAATGTGGTTTCTTCATACCTCAGTATACAAACATGGACATACGAGATGAATAGGGAAATCGTATGTATATGGATAATGATGGTAATACTATAAGACATAAAGCTTTAGAATATGTATTACAATAGCGTAAAGACGTAATAGAGAATGCCACTAGTTCTGTAGCAGTAGACCGTTATGTAGCAGAACGTTGTATTACTCCAGCTGAAGCATGTCTAGAATTCAATGGTAATATATTCCCGAAGAAAGAGTTACAAGAACAACTAGCTAAAATACGTACAAATAAGAAATTATCAAATCATAAATAGATAGGTGATTTAGTATGGGAATCAGATGGTAGTCTTAAATGGGTAATAAAAAAACAAGGTGATATTACTCATTATCCTCTATCCAAAGAGGATGATCCTACTGGTTCTATAGTTATATGGGAACATCCTGTAAAGGATGCTCCTATTGGTTTATATATACTTGGGGTAGACCCTTATGATCATGATCAATCTGGTACTAATTCATTAGGTTCTACTTTTGTATATAAGAGATTTTAGAATTTTGAAAACTACTATGATATAATAGTAGCTGAGTATACAGGAAGGCCTGCTACAGCAGAGGAATATTATGAAAATTTACGTAAACTCGCAGTTTATTACAATGGCAGAATCATGTATGAAAATGAGCGTAAAGGTTTGTTTCCATACTTTACTGCTAAGCATTGTGACTATCTTTTGGCTGATTAGCCAGACATTATATCTGATATCATCAGCAATTCTAAAGTGCAACGAAAGAAAGGTTGCCACATGAATAAACAAATTAAACAATGGGGTGAAGGACTCATCAAAGATTGGTTAAATGATGAGAAATCTCCAGGGCATAAAAACCTACATGATATATTATCAGAACCGCTATTAGAAGAGCTTATAGGTTATAATGATATAGGTAACTTTGACCGTGTGATGGCGTTGATGCAGGTAATGATTTATCGTGAACAACTATATAATGTAGTTGTAAAAGAGAAGAAGAAAACTAACAGAGAGAGATTATTATTCGACGGCCCTCTCTTTACTTATAGTAGCTGGAGTTATGACGATAACTTCAGTCAAGTCGATGACGATGTATATACATTTAATTAACAGAATATGATAAGTAGAAATATTGGTTCATTTCCTGTGCAAAAACTTCCTATGTCTAAAAAGACTAAAGATTGGAAAGAGGCCTGCGTTGACTATATAATAGGTAAGTCAGGCTTTAATAGTGGAGGTGGTAGAAATGGGCGTACTAGATATGAGGAGATGTAGACTTACTATGATCTATACAATAGTATCTATAATGAGAAAGATCTTTTGTACGTTACAAATCCTTTTAAATAGAAAGATGGATTCCCTGCTACAGCATAGGATTATAACATAATTAAACCTAAAATAGACTTACTATTAGGCGAAGAAACGAAAAGACCATTTAATTTTAGAGTAGTACGTACTAGTGATATAGCTACTAGTGAAGTACAAGATACTGCTAAACAAATGCTGGAAGATTATGTAATGGCTACTATTATGAGTCAATTAGGTCCTGAAGAGGCTTAGAGATATCAACAAGCATTATAGAATGGTGAAATATTACCTCCAGAAAAGATATAGAAATATCTAAGTAAGGATTATAAGGACATAGCAGAAGTAACAGCATACCATAGTCTCAACTATCTTAAGAATAAACTTAATGTAGTTCATGAGTTTTATAAAGGTTGGAAGGATGCGTTGATAGCTGGAGAAGAAATATACTATGTTGGTATTATAAATGGTAATCCTTATTTAGAACGAGTTAATCCTCTTTACTTTAGTTATGACTAGAGTGCAGACTTAGAATTCATTCATGACTCTGATTGGTGCTGCCGTAAGATGATTATGTCAGCTACAGAAATTTATGATAGATTCTATGATAAGATGACAGAAAAGCAATTAAATGAATTGCTTGAAATGGTAGATGATGTAAGCAGGGGAGGTATTAATCCTGAAGTACGTAAGACATCTATGGATTACCCTCACTTAAAGACAAAAACCATTAATGGGTTAACTTCAAATCCGTTTGAAGGGTCTGATAACATTAATGTTTGGCATTGCTGTTGGAAGTCATTTAAGAAAATAGGTTTCGTTACTTATCAAGATCCTAATACTGGAGAAATTGATGAGTTACAAGTAGACGAGTCCTACAAGGTTACTGGTATGGAGTTGAACGTTGAATGGACTTGGATTATAGAGGTATGGGAAGGTTATAGAGTTGGAGAAGATTTATATATAGGTATATAGCCACTAGAATACCAACACATATCTGCTGATAATCTTAACTCTCAAAAATTACCTTATACAGGAGTTGTATACAATAATACTAATAGTGCTCCTAGATCTTTGGTAAGTATGATGAAACCATTGCAGTATATGTATATTGTACTGTGGTACAGACTAGAACTTGCTATGGCTAGAGATAAAGGTAAAGTGCCTGTTATTGATGTTACTCAGATACCTAAATCTATGGGTATAGATGTGAATAAATGGATGCATTACTTAGGTGCTCTTGGCGTAGCATTTATTAACCCATACGAAGAAGGATGGGATATACCTGGTAGAGAAGGCGGTAAGCCATCTCAGTTCAATCAATTTACTTCATTAGATCTTACTATGGCTAATACTATTGATTAGTACATTAATCTTATGGATAAGATTGAAGCTATGGTATCAGAAATATCAGGAGTAAGTAAATAGCGTGAAGGTTCTGTTGCATCTAATGAATTAGTAGGTAATGTAGAGAGATCTATAGTATAGTCAGCTCATATTACTGAACCTTGGTTCTGGGTTCATAATCAAGTAAAGAAAGAAGCTCTTACTATGTTATTAGATACTTCCAAAGTAGCGTGGAAAGATAATAAAAGATGCTTACATTATATCCTTGATGATGCTACTAGAGCATTTATAACTCTTTCTGATGAGTTCTTCTATGAAGACATGGATATATTCATTGATGATACTACTAAGAATCAACAACAAGTAGAAGCTCTTAAACAACTTATGCAACCTGCTATGCAGAACGGTGCTAGTTTACTTGATATAGCTGAAATCATTACTATGGATAATATTAGTATGATTAAGTCTAGATTAGAAGAGATTGAACAGAAACGTATGGAGCAGCAACAAGCTATGGAACAAGCTCAAGCAGAACGTGAACAGCAAGCTATTCAAATGCAAAATGAGATTAAGGAAGAGGAGCTCATGATTAAAGAAGCAGAAATGGATCTTGAGAAGTATAAGATAGATCAAGATAATGCTACTAAAATTACTGTAGCTCAACTTAATGCTTATAGAGGATTAGAGAATCAGGATTAGAATCAGAATAACATACCTGATACTATGGAAATAGCTCAACAAGCTTTAGCTGAACGTAAGCAAGCATCTGATGAAGCTTCTAAACAATTTGAATTCAATGCTAAGATTAGAGAGCAGAAGATGAAGAAAGAGATAGAGGATAAGAAGAATTAGCTTGAAAGGGAAAGAATGGATCACGAAATGAAGTTACAAGCAGCCAAAGACAAGGCAGCAATGGAGAGAGAAAGATTAAAAGCTAAGACAGCACTTAAGAATAAGACAAACGCAGAAGCTAAAAAGAGTAAATAATTATGAATTGGTTTAAAGAAACATGGTGGATAATTAAATAGCTATTCACTAAAGTAAAAGCAGATAAAGTAGAATATAAACATATGGATCACTATCCATTTAGCGGTTATTCTGCAATGAGCTGGTGTGGTTACTTGTTAAGTAGAAAACCTGAATCTCAGATTAAACCTACTACTTGGAATCATGAAAATATTCATCTTTATGAAGCTAAAGATAAGAAGAGATGGATAAGTTATTATTGGTCTTATGCATGGTCATGGATTAAAGGTAATCCAATTATCTACCCTGCATCTAGTGCTTACTATACTATTCCTTATGAGATGGAAGCTTATGCTAATGATGATAACTTTGACTATCTAAAAACACGTAAGCCTGAAGATCTTGATAAGTACAAAATTAAGGACAGAAAGAAGACTTATAAGGCTAATAAGAAAAATTGGAAACAATATCTTAAAACAATTAAATAATAGGAGGAATTAATTATGGCTTGCAAGGGCGGAAAGAAATCCAAAGGTGGAAAAGGTGGAAAGAAATAATTGAAAAATTATGGATAGTGAAGAAACATTGAAATATCTTTAGTAGAAATACCCTGAAGATCTGAATGAAAATTATAGATGTTATTGGTGGTGCACTAGTAATATAGACGGTAGTGCTTTAACTTATTATTTAGTACTACACGATAAGTTTTGTGAAACAGATAAAGAACCAATGATATGTCTTAGAGCACATTCATCAGATCCTGAAAGTTTAGTTAATCTATTAAAGATGTACTTAGAAACATGTAAGTACTAATATGGATAGACAAGCATTTAAATAGAGAATGCAGAACCTAAAGTCTTACCGGGAGAATAATCCCGGTAAAGGCTATTGGGATTGGAAAGTAGAAGCATTTGCTGAAGGTGGTCAGACAGGTGATCCTGAGAAGGAAAGATTTTATCAAGCTACAGGTAGAAGTAGTAGTGGTAGACCTCTAGAAGAAGGTTTAAAACCTGTATTTAGTCTTGAAGATGCTGCTAATATGACCCCTATTGGTGATGCTATATCGGCTAGAGATACTTATAATGCTGTAAAGAACAGAGATTGGTTAGGTGCTGGATTGGCTGCTTCAGCTATGATCCCTTTTATACCTAATGTATATAGATCTCTTAAAAGCAAAATTTCAAGGGAGGTTCCTACTGTTACTAGAAGTTTTCAAAGATAGGTGGACGCTAATGATCTTAGACGAGATTTAGAAAATAATAATAGAAGGCGAGTATTAGAAGAATATTCTGATTAGCGTAATAGAACATATGAATTATTAAATACTCCAGAAGCTAGAAGGAGAGCATAGATTATCGATAGAAAATATGGTACTGAATATAACAAAGTATATGATGATTTAACTAAAGAATATGAAGATATAAATAGTTATGTTAACTTGCCCGAACCTAATTTCGTATCAAATAAAAAAGATTATGCTAACATTGATCCATCTAAAAGTAAAATCATAAATCTGTCTACAGATAATATTAGAACTGCAGAAGATTATCCTAAAGGATTAATAAGACATGAAATAGGTCATTATGTAGATGAGAAAGCTTATCCTGGAGGAGTACCAAATAATGCGTACTTGAGATAGTTAGGTAAACCAAGTAAGTACAGGTCGTTCTCTGAAGTGGAACACATGTTTCCAGATAAAGGCAGAGCTAAAAGTATATACGAATATTTGCGTAGGCCTACTGAGAAGAAAAGTATTATGAATTAGTTTGATGAGTATTTGATGAATACCTTAACTCCTAGTACTTATCCTACCAATACTAAATAGTTTAGATAGGTTATAGAATCAGCTCCTGATTTATATAATAACATGAAAATGTTATTGAAAATACACACTAAACCAAGTGTATTATATAAAGATTTTCTAGCTAGACCTTTAGTAAATAAGATAAATAAAAACAAGAATCAAGAGATTGTTTAATGGTTATGACAATAATACCACAGTATCCAATACCGAGTTATAAAGACGGAGGGATACACATAAAGAAGAAAAATAGAGGTAAGTTCAATGCTTTAAAGAAGAGAACAGGCAAAAGCACAGAAGAACTTACTCATAGTAAAAATCCATTAACACGTAAAAGAGCGATCTTTGCTCAGAACTTTTCAAGAATAGCTAAAAGGAAAAAGAAAAAGAAATGATAGGTAGATATAGAAGCAAATTTAAGTAGTTTGATGATAATGGAAATCTTTTATGTTATTCGTGTAAAGAGTATAAACCTCTAGACTGTTTTGATAGAAATCCTGGCAAGTGGTTTAGAGCAGAAAAAGATACTAGATGTAAAGAGTGCAAAAAGAAAGCTTACTTACGTCGCAAAGAAAAAAATAGAGGAAGTAAGGATTTAAACAGGCTTTTATATGAAAGATTTCATGGTTTAAAAGATAGGTCCAATAAGAAAAATATAGATTGTAATATAGATCTATAGTATCTACATGAACTTTGGGATAAATAGAAAGGTTTATGTGCTCTGTCTGGAATACCAATGACATATTACTTTGATAGTGGTAGAGTTCCTACTAATTTAAGCGTAGATAGGATAGATTCAAGTCTAGGTTATATTAAAGGTAATATTCAATTAGTGTGTATGGCAGTAAATCAAATGAAGAGTGATTTAACCGTTGAACAATTGAAATATTTTTGTAAAAGCATTTTAGAATATAAAAAACAATAAATCTAATTATATATAATTATGGAAGCAAAGAACACATTGAATGGTTTTGAGGCTATATTAGATACCTTAAACCCTCATGTAGGTACTAAGACTAAAACAGAAGATAATGATACTGACGTAATTGATGCAGCAGCAGAAGAACTAACAGATGAAGAGTTAGAGGCATTACGTAATCCTAAACTTAAGAAAACTACTAAAGTAGAAGATGATGAGCTCGAAGATGAAGATAATGAAGAGGAAGATGAAGATGTTACATCTAAACCTAAAAAAACTACTAGAACTCAAAAGAAATCCAAATCTGAAAATACAGAAACTAATGAAGATGAGGATGAGGGTGGGGAACAAGAATCTAATAGTGATAATACCGATGGTGGAAATGATACAAGCGATGAAGAAATAATCGTAGGATTCTTTGATTCATTAGCTTCACAATTAGGATGGGATGACGTAGAAGATGATGAAAAGCCTAGAACTGCTGAAGATCTGATTGATTACTTTAAGGAAGTAATAGAAGAAAATTCTACTCCTCAGTATGCTAGTGAGGAAGTAGAAAAGCTTGATAAATTTGTTCATAATGGAGGTAAGCTTAAAGATTATTTTAGTATTGATGCTGATCTTGATATTGACAATATCGAGATAGAAGATGATGAAGTAAATCAAAAACTAGTTATTAAAGAATTTCTAAAAGAGAAAGGCTTTACTTCAAAACAAATTGAAAAGAAACTTAACAAATATGAAGAAGCTGGCTTACTGGAGGATGAGGCTACAGATGCTTTAGAGGCTCTTAGAGACATTAAAGTTGCACGTAAAGAAGAGCTATTAGCCAACCAGGAAAAATAGGCTAGAGAGGCTGAAAAGCAACAACGTGACTTCTTTAATAACGTTGTCACAGAAATAAAAGGCATGGATAGTATCTATGGAATTGATATTCCTGAGAAGGATAAGAAAGCCCTGTTGGAATACATATTCAAACCGGATGCAGATGGCATTACTAGATACTAGAAAGATTATGCTAAAAGCCTTAAGAATTTAATCACTTCTGCTTACTTTACAATGAAAGGTGATACCTTAATTGATATAGCTAAGAAGAAAGGTAAAAAAGATGCTATTGATAATTTCAAGAATACACTTTCTAGAAATAGTGGAGTATCTAAGAAATCTAAAAGGCAAGTGATAAATAACGATAGCAACTCATCTATCTGGGATGCTTTCGCACGACAACTACGTGTCGCATAATAAAATTAAATAATTAAAAAATTAAATTACTAGTATTTTTATGGATAACAATATTCTTAATAACCTTCAATTATACAAAGGAAAGTGGTTCTCCGACTTGATTGATACTGCTAAGATTTCAGTAGCTTCTCAGCAGAATCCGTATCAGGTGTCTACTATCTTGTCTTACGTATTTGGTACAAAAGATAGTGGTTATAGCACTTCTTTGGATATGTTGACAGGTGGTCTTGGCAATGTAATGACAATTGATCAGCCTTCTTTTGAATGGTCTGTAATGGTTGATAATGACAGAGCCGTAACAATTAGAGACGCTAAATGGAATGGCGCAGCTATTACTCCTACTTCTACTGCAGGTTTGGGTAACACTCCTATTATGTTGTGGTTAGAAGATAATTGGTTTGGTCCTGGTGCTATTCTCGAATTTGATAACAGAGAGTTCCAAGTACGTGTATCAGGCGCTCCTTATCAAGATGGTAATCTGTGGGTATATACTTGCTTTGTAGCAGATGGTCAGCCTACTTCTTATATTCCTTCTGAATATCTTGAAGCTGGAAGACAAGTATCTCGTCTTGCTTCTGCATACGAAGAATACAGTGAAGAGGGTGATATCTTGAACTACAATACTCACTTCAAGATGCGCAACTATCTTACTACTATTCGTGTTAACTATGATATTACTGGTTCAGCTTATTCTACAGTAATGGCAATTGCTTTGAAAGATCCTGCTACTGGAAAGACTTCTTATCTGTGGGCTGATTATCAGGAATGGAAAGCTTTACGTGAATGGTACAAGAGATGTGAGCGTATGCTTGTTTATATGAAGACTAATGTTAACAAGGATGGTTCTTGTAATCTGAAGGGTACTAACGGTCGTCCGGTATTTATCGGTGCTGGTCTGTTGGAACAGATTGCTCCGTCTAATAGACGTTACTATACTCACTTAACTGGTGAGATGTTGGAAGACTTCTTGTTTGACTTGTCTTATAACTGTCTGGGTACTAATGAACGTAAGTTTGTTGCCTTGACTGGTGAAATGGGTATGCGTGAATTTGACCGTATCTTGAAAGAAAAGGTAGCTACTATGAACTTAATGGATACAGTATTTGTAACTGGTTCTGGTGATAACTTGATTTTCGGTGGTCAGTTCAAGACTTATAAGATGACTAATGGTATCGAGTTGACTTTGAAATATTTCCCGTTGTATGACGATCCTACTTACAATCGTGAGTTGCATCCTGTAACCTTGAAACCGAAGGAATCATATCGTATGACTTTCTTGGATCTTGGTCGTCGTGATGGTGAAGCTAACATCGTTAAGGTAGTTCGTAAGGATCGTGAATTCGTTACTTGGTATACTGGTGGTGCTGTTGCTCCGTCTGGTTATGCTAAGTCTAAGGATACCTTGAGATCTAATGGTAAGGATGGTTATACCGTATTCTTCCTTGGAGAAATGGGAATAATGTTGAGGGACCCTCGTGCGTGTGGAGAATTGATATTAGAATAATAGCTAAGTGTTAAAATTTGTTAATTAATTACAGTTATCAACAACTTTGTGGTTAGATAAACGTTATATAAATATAACAAAAAATCTAATAGCAATGATGAGATCATATGATGTATATAAGATAACTAATAAAATTAATAACAAAGTTTACATTGGCATAACAAGTAAAGGATTGAGTGCTCGGTGGAAAGAACATCTCTATAATGCCGAGCACGGATGTCCTTTTAAATTACCCAATGCTTTACGCAAATACGGTAAGGAAAACTTCTCAATTGAACTGATAGATTTCTGTAACAGTTGGGAAGAACTTGAAGAAAAAGAAAAATATTATATTTCTGAATATAAATCCTTGCAAGACGAATTTGGTTATAATATGACTGAAGGTGGAGATGGTACTATCGGTAGATACGTTACTATGGAAACCAGAGATAAGATTCGTCAAAAAGCTCTTGGTAGAGAAGTCTCAGAAGAGACTAGAGAGAAACTATCAGAAGCTGGTAAAGTAAGAACAGAAAACAGAGTGTCTTACTGGAAATCTGGAAAGATAGGAGACAGTAGACGTAAACCTATACTTCAGTATACCAAAGAAGGAAACTTCATTAGGGAATTTGAAGGAATAAATATAGCAGCTAAAGAACTTGGCATGAGTCCCACTACTATTATTACTGCTCTTAAACATCAAAATATAGTAGGGTCAAAAAGAAATCCGTACATTTGGGTTTATAAATATGAATATCCCGATGTACCTGATATAGTTCCTGCTAGTTTATATGCTAAAGATCCTAATTGGAAACCTACTATATCTGAAGCTTGTAAAAATGCTAATATAGAAAAGCGTGTTAACAGACAATTATCAGATAAGCAGAAACAAGCAGCTATAGACAATGGAATGAAATCAGCTAAAGCAATTTGTCAATATGACAAAGAAGGTAATCTAATAGCAAAATTCCCTTCAATAGTAGAGGCTTCTAGATCTACTAAATCTGATAGACGATCTATTCAAAGGCAGCTCCAAAATCCAGTAGATCCCTCTAATGGCAGAGCTTGGAACAATGCAAGATATATCTGGAAATATAAAGAATAACAGGAAACATCTAATACAATAAATAAAGTATTATGGAAGTAATCGTTAGAATAATGAAAGTAAATCCTTGGACAGGGCTTACTAAATGGCCTACAACATATGATTATGTAGGTCCATACTGGACTAGATCTGGTAATATCTACACTGGCTTGAGCTCAGAAGATGCTCGTAGATTGGAAAAAGCCTTAAATAAAGAAGAAGGTGAATTAGCTCCTAATAGTGACTTTTGGACTACCTTTGCAGTTAAGATCGGTAAGAGAGATTTGATTCTTGATACTGAGAAACCTTTAGATGAATTGCAATACCTGTTTCTTAAAGGTCATAAAAGAGTAGCAGATGGCTTGTCTAATATGAATCCTTCTAAAGATTATGTACTGATTAATAAAGATGCAGAAGCTGAACAGGCTAATCGTGTTAACAAAGTTAAACGCGAAGCTTATCGTGAGCTCGATAAAATGTCTATTGAAGATATGCGTAAGTGCTTACGTCTGTATGGTATGAAATCAGATACAATGTCAAATGAATTAGTTGAAGCTAAACTTACAGAACAAGTTGAGACTTCTCCTGAGAAGTTTATGCTGAAATGGGTAGAAAACCCAAATAAAGAAATTAACTTTGTTATTGAAGAGGCTATTGCTAAAAACATTATTAGAAAGAATCGTACTCAATATTTCTTTGGTACAGATTTGATTGGTAATGGTATTGATGATGTTATTGCTTATTTGCAAGATAAAAAGAATCAAGATATTAAATTAGCGATACTCAATGAAATTAAATCTAAGTAATGACTAATAAAGATTCTCATATAATTTTCAAGGTAGTTCTGGATAAGAATGCAGAAGGTATTGCTTATGGTGGATGCCCAGCATTCTTAGATGAAGAAGTAGACTTATTTCTTAATCAAGCACAGCTAGAAATCTTAAGTAATAAGATTACTGGCAATAATGCATTAAGAGTAGGTTTGGAAGGTTCTGTGTCTAACTTATCTGAGATAGAGAAGTTAATAGCTACAGATGTTAATCTTCATGCTGTACATACAGACTACAATGAGTATGCATTAGAAGATGTTCATGATGAAGATAATAGAATGACTATACTTAGTGTATTACTTAAGTATGGACAATTCTAGACTAACTGCGTACTTACTAGTCATGAGTTAGTAAAGCCTTTTAAGTAGACTTACAATAATATACCTTGGGTAGAGAATCCAGTAGCTACTTTAGAAAATGATAAATTATTAGTATACGTAGATCCTGTTTTAATGCAGGATCCTATGTATGCTCCAAGAGTAGAAGATAATACAGAGTTCTATAGAGTAGATCTAACTTATGTTAAGAAACCAACTAAGTTTGACTACACTAAACCTGAACAAGAATTAGATTTTCCTGAGGATGTCATGTATGAGATTATTAATAGAGCTGTAGTAATTGCTTTAGAGAATATAGAATCTCAAAGACAATCTTCTAAGTTTTAGTTAAACCAAGTATCTGAATAATTATGTGTGAGAGAGATTTTCAAATAAATGTAGAGAGGCAGCTGAATAATATCATACCTCATTATAATGAAACTATCAAGTTTCCTTCAGATACTTTGTTTCATTTTATAAATAAAGCTAAAGACGAATATGTTAAATAGAACTTTAGAGTATTCTAGAGAAATCAAGAGATTACTGATAACATACGTACTTTAGTAAATACTAAGAGCTATACTACTTATAGCTTTAGTAAATTAGGTAATAAATGGGAAACTGATTATCCTGAAGATTATATGTTTGCACTTGGTGAAAATGTATACATAAGTATAAAGGATAATAAATGCAATAACTTAATTACTCGTGAATCTGATGTAATAGAGGCTACAATAGAGACAGTAAGCTCTAGACTAAGTAATAGTCTATCAGATCACAGATTGCGTTATAATCAAGCAAAGCCTATTAGAGTATATACCGATAATAAAATTGTATTATATACTGATGGTAATTATGATATAAGTTCTTATGAACTTACCTACTTAAGAAAAGCAAAAGATCTGGGTAACGTAAGTGATCTTACTAAAGAATATACAGATCTTCCAGAAAATACACATTAGGATATAGTTGATCTAGCAGTTCAAATGATAGTACAAACTATACCTAATACAAGTTCTAAGAAATCTTAGGACGAATAATTAAGGCGCTTACCAACGTGGAAATCTGAAATAATGAAAGTAGAAAGTAAGCGAATAGACTAAGCGCTAATGTCTAATTTAAAAACAAACATTTAATATGATAACTTCAGTACACTCAGTTCTGATTGGAAAACAAGCTCCGGCTTCTTACACTACAGTAGATGCTTTGGCTGTTGGTGATGTTGCTTTGTTCGATGAGAATAAAGCTCTTATTAAAACTGCTGCTGATGCAGTAAATGCTAACTCTCTGTATGTAGGTGTAGCAGGTGAAAAGATGAATGTTACTATGCCTGACGGTACAGTAGCACAGAAAGCTAATATTGATTTCTCTACTGAAATCCAGAAAGCTTCTAAACCGTCTGCAGTAATTGGAGAATATGTAGCTCCTGTTGAAGAAAAGATTGTAATCACTTTGACTAACGCTACTATCATTGCTGGTAATCGTTACGTTTTGCGTATTGTTTATAAGGATATGTATGAAGCTGCTTGGCAGTTTACTCATACTTATGAAGTATATGCTGAAACTACTACTGCTAAAGACTTAGTAGACGCTTTCTTGAAGAAGATTAACGCACACAAGAACCGTAGAGTACAGGCTTCTGCTTCTGCTGCAGTTCTGACTTTGACTGCTATGCCGAAGGATGATAACGAAGGCGTTTATTCTTTAAATGAATATAGCGTTGTATCTATGGAAGCTTCTCTGTATGAGACTATTCCTGGTGCATTGCTTGCTAATCAGCCTAAGGCAGTTGTAGGTGCTACGATTGTTAAGACTGCTGGTAATCCGGGTAAGGGTTATTGGAAGCAAGTACGTGATGCAGAAGTACGTAACATGGGTTATAAGGGTCACGTATTTACTGGTGCATATCCTATTGTTGAACAAGTCCGTAAAGTAGTAGAAGATGCAGAATATGACTATGCTATCATCGAAAACGATAACCTGTACTTGAGCAATGATAATCAGTACATCAAGACTACTCCGTTGACTACGGAAGTTTATTGTCCTAGTTTAGTTGATTCTATTGTAGATAAAGGTATTCAGTCATTTATTGCTGGTAAGACAATTGCCTAATCCACGTTAGAGAGATTGAATTTGGGATAAGATTCCTTTTACAAACTACAGAAGTGGAGTTGTGGAATATTCCACTCTCCACTTTTTTTATTGTTGATATATGGACAAATTAACAAATATACAAATAGATGGTGATAAACTGACCTTCAAGATAGAGACTGAAGTAGACCTTAGCAGCTATAGTAAGGAAGTTTATATAGATGAAGTATGGAATTTAAAGAACATACTTGAAGACAGTCCTATACATAACATTAGCTTTTCTGAGAATATTACAGTAGATTCCGATAATAATGTAACTGTAACTAATGACGATATTCTAGAATTAGATTGGAATATGAAGTATGTTACTTTGAGATGTTTTACGGAATAGGAAGAAATACATTTTCATGGCATATACTACAATCCTTCAATTGTATATATGGCAGAGATTAGGAAATTACATACTCACTGCTCAACTTGTTTAGATGATCAGACTATGCAGAACATAATGTTAGTAGTCTTTAAGAGATAGCTGCTTGAGTATGCTTTAGCATCCGATTACTATCGTGATGCTTTACAATTATATGTAGATATCTGTAGATTACTTGAGATATCTATCAAACCAAAATGTGCAGCTAGTACTTGCTGTAACAACGCTATTCTTACTCAGAAAGGTGATTGTTTCAATACAGAAAACGATAAGTGTCTTCATTTAGAGAAAGAGCGTAACTCTGCTACTTTATTTAGTGGTATTTGTTACTCTTGTTCTAATAATACTTGCAGTACAGGAAATTGCAGTAATGGTTATTGTAAATTATAAAATAAACAGATATGATACAAAAATGTGATGGTGTAAAGATATTGGACTTAGAAGAGAAGCTTGAAGCTACAGGTAGTGAATACATTGTTACTGCAGAAAAAGACAATAACTATAAATTACCGCTTGAATCTGTAGCTGATATAGTTATAGGTAGTTCTAAGTTTAAAGCTGCGATTAAGGATGTATATGAATCAAGTACTCCTACAGCATCTGTATCTTTAGATAAAGATAAGTTCTTATTCTCATTTGGTATACCAGCAGGTAGAACAGGAGATGCAGGTAAGGACGGTAAAGATGGTAAAGACGGTAAGGACGGTAAGGACGGTATTGATGGTGTACCAGGTATAGACGGAGATACTACTAGAGTAGTAATAGCATACAAATCTACTAAAACTATACAAAGACCCGATACTCCTGTAGGAGGTAGCTGGGATTACGATACTAATACTATTACATATCCTGAAGGTTGGTCTGGTAGTGATAGTAATCCTAATGGTTATGTATGGATGTCTACTGCTACTTTCTCTAGTAAAGGCACAATAGTAGTACCTTGGAGTACACCTGTGAGACTTACAGGTGCAGATGGTCATGATGGTTCAGATGGTAGTAATATTGAGTTTGTATATAAGCTTACTGTAACTAGTTTAGTTACTCCTACTAAACCTACAGGTAATAGTCAGACTGAAGCTATTAGACAAGGTTGGACTGATCATCCTACAGGTATTAGTGAATCATACCAATGCGAATGGGTTTGTTCACACAACTTACAAGCCGATGGTACTTGGAGTGAGTGGAGTGATCCTACTATTTGGTCCAAATGGGGAGTAAATGGTAAAGATGGTGATGGCGTAGAGTATATATATCAGCGTACTAAATTACCTGCTTCTCCTGCAGAGATTACAGATAATAATCCAGATCAGGATGAATATATACCTCAATCAGCTCCTGGTAAACAACCTTGGACAGATGATCCTAAGGGAGTAACACAAGAATTCCAATACGAATGGGTTAGTCAAAGAAAGTATAAAGGTAACACACATAAATGGGGTAACTTTAGTTCTCCAGCATTATGGGCTAAATTCGGAGATAATGGTCAAGATGGTAATCATCTTAGAGTAATGTATACTAAGACATCTGGTAGTGATGTTAAACCTAGAGATCCAGATAGATTGAATATTAATCCTGGTAGTATCTGGGGTGTAGGTATGCCTACTGCTACTGGTAAAGAAGCAATATGGGGTATTCAAGCTTTGGTTACTTTTGATAATCAATTAGTAATTGATGAATCTTTACCTGAAGACGAAAGAGGTTGGCAAGGTCCTTATTTGATTACAGGTGTACCTGGTCTTGATGGTAACAACTTCAATTATCAAGTAGAAGCATTTAAACAGAGCCAGACTCAACCTGAAAAGCCTACTAGCAATGACCCATATAATCCTGGTGATGGTTGGGTACTTACTCCTGATATGTCTACGGGTATATGGTGGAAATCTGTAGCATTAGTTCAAGGTGAAACAGGTTCTGTAATAGAATGGGGAGCTGTAGTAAAAGTAACAGGTCAAGGAGTTGTTATTAAAGGTACTTTAGATTCTACAGATGATCTTCCAGATAGTGGCAATGAGATAGGAGATGGTTGGGTTATTGATGGTTTCTTATGGGTATGGAATGGTAGCGAATGGGTAAATGTAGGTAAGGTTCAAGGCATGGATGGTAACTACTATGAATACAGATTTGCTAGAAATAACAGTTGGGAAACAGCTCCTTAGTTAAATGCAGCTGAACGTTATCCTGCAGGTTGGAGTTCTACTGCACCAGCGTTAAGTAGCGGTAAAGTATTATGGGCTACATTTGCTCTTATTAATGGTGGAGATAACACATTAATGGAACAATGGTGTGATCCATACTATATGACTGGTATGACTGGTGATAATGGTGGTTCAGGTATTCCTGGGGTAGGTTATGAAGTTAGATACTGTAAAGGTACTGAAACTACTTATACTGGTGAGGCTTGGAGTGATTCTATGAAATGGAAAAGAAATCCTACAGGTTGGTCTATGGATGTTCCTGAGCTTACTAGTGGAGATGAGTATAATTATATATGGTTTATTCAGTGTAGAGTTATTAACGATAATATGGAGACTGCATGGTCTAAACCTAATCCTATGGGCGGTATAATTACTCCAGATCCAGTAGGTTCACAACCTATAGCATATCCTATGGGTATATATAGTACTAGTACTCCTTATATTAACGATGGAGAAACTGCCCCATATGTATATGATACTGGAGGAGATACTGAAGGCAATCACTATTTCTTTTTAAAAGCCGTAATGACATGGATTGGCACGTAGTAGAATAACGAATCGCCAGGAACAGATACCTCTGGAGCATGGGAACCATTAAAAAACTTTGAAGCTATCTATACTGACTTACTTATTGCACCTAACTCATTAGTAGGTGGAGCTGTATTTAATAATAACTTGATGTTCTCACAAAGAGGTAAGAATGCTAGTGGTGGTGATAGTTCTGAGTATCATTTGATTAATACTTCAGATCCTATGAATACTTCTAACTCGTTTAGACCTAATTTCTTGTTAGACTTTGAGAATGGTGAAGCTTACTTTGGAGCTGGAGGTGTACATTTAGCTGCAGATTCTAATTATAGTTCTATAACTTTATCTAATGCAGACTCTAGTTCTGGAGGTAGTACAACTACTTTGGATTTACATGGTTTTAGTCATTCAAAGATTGATAACAGTAATTCTTCTAATAATGTTTCTATGCAATTGAATGATTCTGGTTTACTGATGTTTACCAAAGGATCTTCTAATGCATTTACAGTTAATAACAGTGGTTTAGACTATACGGTTAGTACTAAGCATCAATTAACTATTAATTCTGATGGAAGCGGTTCTTTGGCAGATGGTAAAATCGCTTGGAATTCCTCTGGAGAAATTAATGAACTCAATGTAGGAGATAGTACTAACGGTAAAGTAATATTAGTAGGTGATAGTTTTAGTGGACTGAGAGTGCCTCAATCTACAGATTCAGACTTTTATCTAATAGATATATACGGAACTTAGGATTAGTCTCCTAACAAAGGAAACATATATGTTAGATGTAGTAATGGTTCATAGATATCTATATCTGGAGATGGCAGTATATATATACAAAAAGTATTGGGAAGTGATACTTATTCTGCTAGATTAAACCCAACAGAAGGTTTGATATTTGCAAAAAATAGTCTTACTACCAAAACATACGCAAACGCATAATTACTATGGATAAAGCAAAAGAATATATAAACAGTAAAACAAACTCTATACTTAAAACTAATATACTTAGGAATAATAGAGATGTTGTAGCAACCATAGTATACAATGAATTGACAGATTTATTGGAGTTTAGTAACGCATCTAGTGTTACTACTCCTATAGATTCTGAAATACTAAAGAGATACTTACATTAGGTTAAACCACAATTATATAGTGGTATACCTATGAAACTCAAACCGTATTGTATTAAGTGTGGTTGTGGTAATGGATACTTTAGAGGATTATATGATCCTTATGTATTAGCATTGTTAACAGAGGATGCAGATCCTTGGTTATGGGAAGATAACGGTGTAGTACTGTTAGAATAGTAGAAAGAAAATAATTTGATTGACAATGATAGCAAGAATTAAAGGTTTAAAAATTAGTCAAGCTTCAGAACGTACTGCTGTCACAGGATAGGAAATGATTCCATTCCAAGATGGTGAAAGAAATGGTAAGATCCGAATGATAGAGTTTAAAGATATGACTATGTATATCTTTGATCCTACTATCGTTGATGGTAAAGTAAGTCAAGAAGATTATGACGCATTAAAGCAAGCTATAGAGGAAGGTAAGCTTATCTATACTATTAATTCTAATAGAAATGGATTAGACTTAGCAACTGAAGTAGCTATAGTTGGTGGTACTATATATATTGAATCTCCTGACTTTATTAAAGAAGAAGGTACAGATAATATATCTCAAGTAGTATTCGATACTATTACTGTAGATGGTTCATTAAACTATAGTAAAGAACAATATACTACTACAGTAATTAAGACTACTGGAGATGGTACTAAAGTACTTACAGACAATGGACAGTACGTATATATAGGTAATTTAGCATTAACTAATATTAAGTTTAAAGATGGTACTAATACATCTACTTATGACTTAGTAACTAATGGCATCACTTTCAGATAGAATGCTACTCCTTGTGTATCATGGAATACCGTTAAAAGTGGTAACAATATCTATATGGATATACGTATAGCTAATGCTACTGCTTCTATGGACGGTCTTATGAGTAAGGAAGACTATGTAGAACTTAATACTACTATACCTGGATAGATTGAAGATCTAAAGGAAGCTGACTCTAATCTAAGTAATAGAATAGATGATCTTGATGATAAGATTGATAAAGAGATTGCAGATAGAGAAGCTGAGATAGACAGACTTGAGAATAAGTTTGATGGAGTTACCGATAAACTAGAGGATGCTTTACAGAAAGAGATTGAAGATAGAAAAGCAGGCGACACTACTATTACTAATAGTTTAAATGCATTCATTAGTACTAAAGGTCAACCTAGCGGTTTAGCTGAATTAGACTCAACTGGTAAAGTTCCTGCAGCTCAATTACCATCTTATGTAGATGATGTATTAGAGTTCTCTACTAAAGCTCAATTCCCTTAGACTGGTGAAACAGGTAAGATATATGTAGCCAAGGATACTAATTTGACATATAGATGGACCGGCACTCAATACTTAGAGATTAGTTAGAGTTTGGCATTAGGTGAAACTCCTAGTACGGCGTATTCTGGAGATAAAGGTAAAGCTAATAGAGATGCTTTAAATAGTATGCCTACTAAGCTTACTTCATATCTTACTCCTACTACTAGTACTGGTGAGTTAGTTAAGATTAACTATAAGTATGCGGCTAAAGATGGTTTGAATTATGGTCCATTACAGGACGATAATATAGATATACCATCAGCTACAACTACTAATGCAGGTGCTATGTCTGCAATAGATAAAGGCAGATTAGATGATTTATATAATGAATTTGGTAGTATACAGAATCCTGGCGATAAACTTGATTCACTACCTAAGAACTTAGTTACTGGTGTAGATGCAACGTCTAGAAATGCAACTAGCGTAACTATTAATTATAAGCAATCTGATTTATCTGCAGCTAGTAATTCATATGCGAATCCTATTACTAAGTCATAGACCATACCTGCTGCTACACAATCTGCAGCTGGTGTAATGACTGCTACTGATAAATAGAACTTAGACGTTAATATACCTAATAGAATTACTAATCTAGATAACAGAGTAACTACTGAAGTAGATAGATTAGAAGAACTTATTGAGAATAGCTCATCTGAGATTACTAATGATTTGAATGTAGAGATTCAAGCTAGAAAGGATGGTGATGCTCAGTTACAGACTAATATCAATAATCTGTAGTCTACTATGAATACAGAGTTAGCTAAGAAGGTTGGTAAAGTAACTGTAGCTGGTTCTGGTAATGCTGTTACTACTGCATCTATTAGTGGTGATACTCTTACTTTAACCAAAGGAGCTACATATAATAACTATGTACATCCTGCTGGTTCTGCACCTAGTAAAGCATCTGGATTCTATAAGTTCTCCACTGACTCTACTAGTCATGTAGCTAGTGTTACTGCTGTAGCCAAGTCTGACATTACTGCTTTAGGAATACCTGGTCAAGATACTACTTATGGTAATGCTACCTAGTCTACTAGCGGTTTAATGTCTGCCGCCGATAAAGCTAAACTAGATGGAATATCTACAGGAGCAAATAAATACGTTCATCCTACAGGAGAAGCTGCAAATAAAGCTTTAGGATTATATAAGGTAGCTACAGACGCAACTAGCCACATTAAACAAGTTACTGCTGTAACTAAAGCTGATATAACTGCGCTAGGTATACCTTCGTAGAATACTAATACTACATATACATTTGCTAATGGTTCTGCTGGTAATTTCACAGTAACTCCATCTGGAGGCACAGCATAGACTGTAAGCGTTGGTAAACCAGCTAATGCTGGTAATGCTGATACAGTTGGTGGTATTAGTCCATCTGCTTTCGTAAAGAAAGCTGGTGATACTATGACGGGAGTATTATCAATAAATCAAACTTCATCTGGCTAGCCTTTAACTTTGCGCGGTACTAATACTGTTGGTCTTATCTAGTTTGTTAATAACGAAGTAGAAACTGCAGAAGTAGGGTATACAAATTCATTAGGAGCATATTTATACAACGATAAACTGACAACTCATCCGTGTATATCATTAGGTAGAGTAGATAGTTTAGATGAAGGAGCAACTTTCTATTATGGAGGTACTCATTATAAATTACTTCATAAAGGTAATTATGCTAACGAGTTAGATTAGCGTTATTCACCAAAAATGGTATATAACTATGATAAAGGATGTTTGGTAAAATTAAGAAATGCATCTAGTGTTGATGCAATGATTACTGTAAGAATATTCGGTAATTCCTATTATACTACACCTCCGTTTGATACAGTAATATAGTTCTATAATTATAATACAGGAAACTCAATAATATAGTATTCTGGGGTTAATAACGGAGCTGGATTTGGTGATATAAAGGTATTTAACTATAATGGTTAGGTCTATCTATGGTTTAAACAAACACGACAATTCCAATCTTTTGTAGTACACGCTTATTATAGTAATAGCAGTGACTATAGAAACATGGTTGAAACTATTACCAATGAAGATATGCCTACTTCTGGAGTAACTAGAACAGTAACTATAACTCCTAAATAGGCTATATATGCTTATGATAATATAGCAGTAGGTAATGTTACATCCTCTGCTAGCATCAAGGCTTCTGCTAATGTGGTTGCTAGATATATTAGCTTCAATAATAGCGATGGTAACAATGCAGGTTACATAGGCTCTGGATCTCCAACAACTAATGATTTATATTTTATATCTCAACGAGATAATGGTATTCATATTTCTGCAGACAATAGTACTGCTACAGGAGGTATAAATTTAACTGCAAATACTAATCTAGTATCTATAGGTTCTACTACCGCTACTGAGAAATTACATGTAGTTGGTAACATTAAGGCTACAGGTAAAGTATCTGCAGCAGGTGGTTTCTTCAAAGAATCTGATGCTCGTCTAAAATCAGATATTAAACCTTTAGATTATACTCTAGACTAGATATGTTCTATACCTACTGTATCATTTATAATGAATGATTAGAAGCAAATAGGTACTATAGCATAGAACTTAGAGGAATTAGGTTTTGAAGATATAGTAACTGAAAGTGATACTCTTAAGTCTGAAGTAAAGAACCCTGAACAATTTGAATCATTCACTAAGGATGGTGAAGAGTATGTTAAGGTTAAGAAGGTAGAGTATGAGATGTTAGGTGTATTAGCTATTGAAGGAGTTAAGATGCTTAAGGATGAGATTGAAAAGCTTAAAGCTGAAATAGAAACTTTAAAGAATAAGCAACATGAGTAATGAAATAGCAACATATTCTATGATATTAAGTAAGCTTAGTCTAGGTAAGAGTGGGACAGAATGTCCTACTAAGACCTAGATTTTAGCTATTAATTCATTAATCGTTATTGATAATGCTTCTACTTATGGAGCTAATGAATGTGTAAAGATAGATGATATACGTAAGAAAACAGAGACTTGGAATTACTACTTAACAGTATCACCTACTAGTATGTCATTTGGAGCTGGCGGTGGTAGTAAGTCTTTCACTGTTAGTTCTTATAAAAGAAAAGTATTAGACGGAGTAGAATAGAGTGGTGATACTAATGTATCATTAAAGTCTACTACTATATCTGGTACTGGATTCTCTTTAAGTGGAACTACAGTAAGTGCTTCTGCTAATGAAATTACTTCAAATAGAACAGGTACAGTTACTATAACTCAGAATGAGTCTAATAAGACAGCTACTATTAGTCTATCACAGAGTGGAGATGATGTTAGTTCATATGGTGAATGGGTAATAACTGTATCAGCTAATCCTACTAGTGTATCTAGTAGTGGAGGTACTTCTACTATTACAGCTAGTGCTAAGAGAACTATATATTGGGAGAGTGGTGATGTTACTGAAGAAACAGGCAATCCTACATTATCTACTAACTTAGGTAGCCTTAGTAGTACGGCTTCACCTAGTACTTTAACATTAGGAGAGAATACATCTACATCCAGTAGAACTGCAACTATTACCGCATCTTATAGTGGTAAGTCAGCTACTTGTACTGTTACTCAAAGTGGAGCTACACCTTCTACTACTTATACCTTCTCTGTTAATCCGTATAAGGTTAGCGTAGATTCTAGTGGTGGTTCAGGTAGTGTAACTATTACTTCATATAAGACAGTAGGTAGTAGTACTTATGATGTAGATTATAGTATAGATAGTAGTACATTACCTTCATGGGCTTCATTTAACAAGAGTACTTCTACGTTTACTATACAATCTACTACTAGTACTACTGGTAGAACAGCAAAAGTATATTTTGATTAGGATGAATCTGGTAAACGAGATTATGCTGAATTAACCCAAACAGGGTATACTCCACCTGCAGATACGTATGTATTTACTTGGGAAGATGGTAGTACTTCAGATACTAGTGCAAGCTTCCCGTGGAATTTCTCTGCTAATGGAACTGCTGCCAATATACCTGTAATATCTACTAAGAATGGTAGTAGTCAATCTTGGAGTGTGTCTAGTAAACCTAGCTGGATAACTACTTCTACTACTAGTAGTAAAGTGACTATCAGTGCATCTGATAATAGCGGATCTGCAAGAAGTGGAGAAGTAGTATTAACTCAGAGTGGTTCTGGTAAGACACTTACCGTTAATGTTAGTCAAGATGCATACGTAGCAGATACGTATGTATTTACAATAACACCAAATACATATGATGCTCCATATAGTAGTGCCTGTTTCATACCAAGAACAGTATCTACTAAGAATGGTAGTAATATAGGCTATAGTTTAACTTCTGGTGGTACTGATTGGGTAGTTGTATCTACAACTGGAAAAATAACTGTAGAGATACTGAAAAACACTACTTCTAGTACTAGAAGTACTACTCTAGTATTTACATAGAATGAATCTGGTAAGACTCAATCTATAGAGATAACTCAAAGCGGTTATACTCCTACATATACGTTTAACGTAACTCCAACGAATTTAAGTGTAACTGCAGCAGAAACTAATGAGACTCTTACAGTGTAGTCTTATAAGACTGTACTTAAAAGCGACGGTAGTGAAACTACAGAATCTCTAGATTATGAATTCTCGTCAAATAATTCTTGGGTTGCTGCTGCGAGAACTACAACCAACACTACGTATATAACTGTAACAGAGAATAAAACAACAACCTAGAGAACTGCTAAGATTACTTTAACTCAAGCAGAGAGTGGTGCTCAAGCATTTGTAAATGTTATTCAAGATGGAAAAGCAGAGGAAGTAGTTAATAAATTAACTTTGAGTAGTCTTACGTATGATAATGGTTATTTATTCCTTTCAGGTACGATACCAGTAGAATCTAATGTTTAGAACTACTTCATGTTCGTGGCAGGCGCTTCTTTTAATTGGTATGCAAGTCTTGGTATAACAGTTAATGGAGGAACTGCATACGCCGGTAATCTAGTAAATATATATGTATATTCGAGCGGTAGCTATAAGTTAGTAAAGTCATTTTAGTTGCAATTAGGAGAACAGACAGTTACCTACTAATGAATCCATACTTAGCACATATGACAGATAGAGAATTGTTGGAGCAGATATATCTTCTGCTCCTTCAAATCAACGTAAAGGTAAGTGAGATAGATAACGATACTAAACAATTTGGTATGAACGTAGCAGCCAATCTGGTTGGTGATGCTCTAATTGCAAATAACAATGATGCCTAGAGAAGAAATAATTAAACAGCTTAAACCTTACTTTGATGTAAAGGAATTAGTATGTAATCACATATATAGTAGATTTGGAGAACAATCATGGATGTTCTTAAGTACTCAGTTACTACATGTATTACTATGTCTACGTACAGATATACTACGTATGCCAATGCATATTAACATTGGTAATATGCATCAAAGGGGTATGCGTTGTAACCTGTGTCCTTTAGTAAAGAGTAAGAAAGGAGTATATGTATCTGCACATGTAACAGGTAATGCTATTGACTTTACTTGTGATGATAAAACTGCAGAAGAAATAAGAGAGATAATAAAGGCTAAACCTTTGTTATTACCGTGTAAAGTACGTTTAGAGGATGGTGTATCATGGGTTCATATCGATGTATATGATGATGGCACAGAAGATAAAATAACAACATTTAAAGCATAATATATGTTACAGAGAGAGATAGTTAGATTTAGAGCATCAGATACGTAGCCTAATCCTCTAGAAGTAGATTATTGGATTGACGTTACCTCTAATTACTATGGTGGTTGTATTAGATACTATCGTAATGATACTAATACATGGGAGATGCTAGATCTGAATGATAAGCAAGTAGATGCTATCATTGATTATATTAATAGAGCTCTTGATCAGATAGAACAGTTTATTAATGAAGCTATAACTGAAATCAGAAATGAATTGGCTGAATTTAAAGATGAACTGAAAGAGGAAGTTAATAAACTGTGGTAGTATATTAATCAGAAAGTAGAAGAATTAACTACTCAGATTAACAATATTAGAAATGAGATTAATGATATCAAAGGCGATGTTAATAATATCAAGTAGGATATTACAAATATTAATAACAACATTGATGATATAAATCAAGATATTACTAATATCAATTCTAATATTGAAGAGATACGTCAAGATATAACTAATATAGTAGGTAGTGATTTAAGTTCTATTCAACAGAAAATTACTGAATTAACTCAGAATATACAAGGGTTAGATAGTAAGATTGACCAATAGATTAGTGATTTAAGAAGCTATATAAATAGTGAAATCACTAAAGCTAAGAATGAACTTAAGACTTATGTAGATGGTAAAGTTGCCGATCTTACTGAGTTAATTAATCAAGAGATTGAAAATAGAACTAACGCAGATAATAATATACAATCCCAAATTAATGAGCTTAAACAATTGATTACTAATGCACAGAATGCTATTGATACTCATGCAGCTAGAAGAGATAATCCTCATGTAGTTACTAGAGCTCAATTATCATTAGCTACTACTGATAGTGTTGTGTTTAATAAAGTAAGCGCTCCTAGTGGGTTCTTTAAAGAGTAATAGTTATGAATAAATGTGACGGCATAAAGATATTGGAGCTGGATCCTAAGCGTATACTAGAAGGAAACGAATACATGGTAATAGCAGAGAAGGATTAGAACTTTAAAGCTCCTATTAACTAGATTGTTGATTTAGTAGTTAGTGATGATAGACTTAAGAACTACATAGATACTACTATAGAATCTTCAATAGGTGATTTCAAAAATGAAGTTAATCAAAGTATATCTGAACTTACTAGTAAAATAAATAATCTAGATAGTAAGATAACTAATGTTAATAATAGAATTACTAATCTAGAATCTAGTATAGATGATATTGAACAGAGTATAACTAGTATCAATAATAAGATTACTAATATTGAGAATAATCTTGGTAATGTTGGTGAATTACTTGATGAAGAGTATATCACTTAGCTAATAAATAAACTTATTAGTGAGAATAAGATATCTGTATTAGATCCAGTACAACAGGCAATGAACAAAGGTACTGGTGTTACTTTAGCATTACCTAGTGCTAATAACGGTAAGATATCATTACCTATATGGACTGGTACTGAAGCTGAATATAATTAGCTTACTAAAGTAGCAGGTATGACTTATAATATTATTGATGAGGAGAGCGCATAATGTTAGAGTTAGGTATAGCAGGGGGACGAGCAGTTCCCCTACAAAAGAGAACTGTAGGCAATACTAATATATCTGATGTATTTGATGGAGTAAATCATATATGGCCTACTAGGGATGATGTAGCTTACTTCTATGATTTCAATAGTATATAGTTGAGATTCATATGGACTGATTCTAACGGTAGAGATTTTGATACTGGTACTAACATTACTAACGCTCCTAGTATCCCTAGTGAAGTAGTAGGATGGAGTTGGGGTTCGTCTGAAAATAGAACTCAACCGTTTTTATACTGGGGAGGCGATAACACTCAATCTGGAGCAGAGTGTGTAATGGTAGACATTAAATCCATACAAGATGTATATACTAATGATCCTAGTTTAACTATGCCAGAATAGTTAATTATATAGCTTAGAGGAAACTGGTTTGGAAATAAAAATGACGGTATTGTGACTGTTGAATGTACTGCTTATAAAGGAGGAGTTATAGTAAAAGCATATCAAATGAAGGGTAGTGATATGGGAGTAACAGGTCAATCATTTGTATTCGCTGATAAAGATGGTTGGGTGTCTGAAGAAGGTATGCCTAATAAAATATGGGTTGGAGAAGCTGTTAAATACGTTGATAGATGGTATAAAATTAATCCTGTAGATGATAGCGTAGAAGGTATGCCCAATTTAACGATATAGAGAGACTTTACACATAAAGGTACTTTAAGTACTTCCGTTAATGGTTATGTTACATTTAATGGTAAATAGTATAAGACATGGAATGATTAGACTAATATAGACGGAGATATAATAATAGGATCTGTTAGATGTCTGAATACTGATACTATGACTGAGGAAGGATAGATTAAAGTAATCGCTATGAATGAGAATGGCACTATATACAACGATAGTATAAGTACTGCATTCAGATATGGATATGTAGCGGGTAATAGTGAAAAGAGAGGTTAGCAATTTATTAGAAGTTATGTAACTAGTAGGGATGGTAGTGCGGCAGACGAAGAGTTTGCTGTAGTTAATTACTTTGATAAAACTGAAGCTGGTCAAGTTGTAGCATTAAATCCAATAACATAATGAAAACAATATTGTATATTTCAATGATAAATATACAAGATAGAAAGAATACGATACTCCAGAACAGGAGATTATTTAATTATTAAATATTTGCAAATATGGTTAAACAAGAAAATCCTAATTTCATAGCATCTAAGTATGCTCCAAATCCTAAAGAGGTTTCTTACTGGATTGACTTAGCAACAGATAGTACTGGTAATGTTATTAAGTCATATAGTCCTGATCTTAAGAAATGGATACCGTTAAACAGAGATGCTAATGTAGACCAATGGACTCATATTAAAGAGATTGTACAATCTGTTGGTTTAAACTATGATAAGAATAGTGACATTATATCTCTGCCTGATAATAGTAGTAATAACTATTTTAAAGGCAGTAGTATAGTAGATGCTATTAATAAAGGTGATGCTGCTGTAAAAGCTCAAGTAGATAGACTGGATACTAAGATTGATGATGTGAATGAAGACTTATAGGACTTCAAAGCATTAAAAGGTCAACCCAATGGTCTTGCTGAACTTGATGGTAATGGTAAAGTACCTGCTAGTCAATTGCCTTCATATGTTGATGATGTAATGGATGCATATGCTACTTATACTGTATCCCCTACTGGAGTACTTTAGAATATACAGTTATATGCAGATGCTGAACATGAAACTCCTATAGTAGGTGAGAGAGATAAAATATATGTTAATGTAACTCCTGGTGAAGTAAGCTATCAATTTAGATGGTCTGGTTCACAATGGGTACACATCGATTCTAATGCTATTATCATTGGTGATATTACTGGTACTGCTTATGATGGTGGTAAGGGTAAAGCTATGGAGAATGTAGTTAACTCTATGCCTGATAACTTGCTGAGTACATTCCAATTAGACTAGACTGATGTTAATAACATTACTATCAGTCTTACTGGAGTAGAAAAGAGCGGCGGTAAATATGTACAGTCTACTTTAGCTGATATTACTATTACTCCTGCTACTAATACTGTTGCTGGTTTAATGACTGGTGCTGAAAAGTTAGCTATCAACGAGACTCTTCCTGATGCAATCAATGATGAAAAAGTTGCAAGAGAGAATGCAGTGAAAGAACTCAAAGCTAAGGATACAGAACTTCAAGGTAATATTGACAGTTTAGAGACAGCTTTAAATGCGGATATTACAGAGCTTAGAAGTACAATACTTAAAGTAAATGATAAAGTAGGTTTAACTGAAGCTAATGAAATGCCTGACTTATCAAGTACTAATTACTTAGCAAATAGTCCTAGTGCTATAAGTGCTGCAGTTACTCTTGATGAAGAGATTGGTAAGCTTAGTAGAAATGAGAATGAACTGTGGTATGGTGTTAAGTTTGACTTAGCTAATAGTTCTAGTCCTGATGGTGTACGTACTGGTAATATGGAAATGCATAAAACACTTCCTATCCAGAGTAAGATGAGAGGTTGTACTATTAATAATGATGACAATACTAAGAGGTATTTAAAAGCAGATGACTGGAATAAGTGGGAAGATGGCGTTACTATAACTGATGACAGTAAAGGTATGGCTCCTGAAATTATGGTAGAAATACCAGAACATTATAGATTATTAGTGGCTACTCCAGACAATACGGTTGAAATTCGTATGAGTGAATACAATCTCCCTGGTTATACCAAAGTAGAAAAGAAATATATTGGTGCATATGAGGGAAGTGTAAATCTAGATAGTTCAAGTCATAATAATTTATTAAGAACTCAAGTTCGTAATACTGCTCCTATAGTAAGCAAAACTAGAACAGAATTCCAGACTATGGCTAGAAATAACAATAGAACTAACAACTGGAATATCTATACTTATGATGCTCACAGAGATCTCACTTGGTTATTCGTAGTAGAATATGCTACATTGAATAGCCAGAAAGCATTTAATGCTAATTTAACTGCAGAAGGTTATCATCAAGGTGGTTTGGGTGATGGAGTAACTTCAGGAACTGTAACTGTAAATGGAGCTACTACTTATTCATTTGTACCTTGCGGTACTACTAATTCATTAGGTAACGGTACTGGTATAATCGAATATACGCATACTAATACTAATGCAGAGGGTACGTCTACTGGTACTAAGGTAGTTAATGTTCCTAGATACCGTGGTATTGAGAATCCATTTGGTCATGTGTGGAAGAATGTAATTGATGTAGTAGTTGCTGGTACTGATAATAGTGTATACATCTGCAAAGACTATACTAAGTTTGGTACGTTTGAAGGAGGAACTAATCCTACTGCAGAGCAATTAATTGCAGCAGGTTATGAGTTACAAGACTTTAAGGAAAGTACAATTACTGGTCAATATGTGAAAAAACTCGTTAATAATAATTAGGCAGATCTATTCCCAACTGTAGTAGGAAATGGAGCTAGTACTACAACTTATTATTGTGATTATCACTGGACTAGTACTACAGCTATACCTAGAACTCTTCTAATCGGCGGTGGCTCGGACGATGGGTCTGCTGCGGGTTTGTTCTATTTGGATTCTGGCGGTGGGTTGGACTATTCCTATGCTCATGTCGGGACTCGAATTACCTTCTATGGTGAACCGGCATTGCCAGCTGCTCCAGCTACACTGGAATTAAATGATGAAGATTACGAACAAATAGATTCTATAGAATCTGAAGAAAACTGGTTTTAATTAACCAATAAAAGGTTGCAGTCGTGAGTAAATCAGCAGTAACTCAGACAATGAGTCTAATGCAGGTTTGTTCAATTTGAATTCTAACAATGAGTTAGACAATTCCAATGCTAATGTCAGGACACTGAAATACATTAAAAAATTATAACTGACAAAAAATCAAGGGCTGAACCTTACCTCTTGGTAAAATATGACATGCTTCTTAAGTGCATTAGTAGCGAAAGTGAAGATGCACGAAGGTATTTCAGAAAATATTATTTATGAAGAGATATAATAATTTATTCGATAAGATTGTTAGCTTAGACAATTTATATTTAGCAGATAAGAAAGCTAGAAGAAATAAATCTAATAGAAAAGATATCAAAGAGTTTGACTAGAATAAAGAAGAATCACTTAAAAAATTATAGCAGGATTTAATTAACGGTACATATAAAACTTCTGAATATAATACATTTATAATTAGAGAACCTAAAGAAAGATTAATATTCAGATTACCTTATTATCCAGATAGAATAGTACATCATGCTGTAATGAATATAATGGAACCTATATGGGTATCTATCTTTATTAAAGATACTTATAGTTGCATTAAACACAGAGGTATTCACGAAGCATTACATAATGTTAAAGAAGCTTTAAAAGATGTAGATAATACTACTTATTGTCTTAAGTTAGATATCAGAAAGTTCTATCCTAGTATAGACCATGAAATATTAAAGAGCATAATAAGAAAGAAGATAAAGGATTAGAAGTTATTATAGCTATTAGATGAGATAATAGATTCAGCAGAAGGTGTACCTATTGGTAATTACTTATCTTAGTTCTTTGCTAATCTGTATCTTACTTACTTTGACCACTGGCTTAAAGAAGATAAATAGGTTAAATATTACTTTAGATATGCAGATGATATAGTAATACTACATAAGGATAAAGAGTATTTACGAAAATTGTTTGAAGAAATGAAGTAGTATATTGCTACTTTAAAATTATCTTTTAAAGATAACTATCAGGTATTTAAAGTAGAAGACAGAGGTATATCTTTTGTAGGTTATGTAATAAGGCATGACTATACTTTAGTAAGAAAAAATATTAAGCGTAGCATGTGTAGGAAAGCTGCTAGATTAGGCAGAAAGAAACACATTACAGTAGAAGATTACAAACAAGAAATGTGTAGTCATATAGGATGGCTTAAACATTGTAATGGTATTAATCTATTAAAGAAAATATTACGCTATAAAGAGCTATTAGTTTATGCAAGAAGATTTTCAAAATAGAAACCTTAAATAAACCTTATCGTTATATAATTATAATCTCAAACGGAATTTCGAGCCCTCTCAGATTTTACTCCCCTTTTAATCTGTCAGGGCTTATTTGATTTTTATTATCAGCTACTATCTATGAATTACCAACAATTAGGAGAACATACTATGTCAATATTTAAGAACATGTTCAGTAGTGCGGATAAATGCGTAGCTTCTGTTATAACTGGGCTACTTTCTATATTCACGCCTGTATGGGTTCCTATCACTACTGTCGGTATATTGATACTACTTGATGCTATCTATGGTTATAAAGTCTCTAAAAAATATGGGCATCCTAAGATTGAATCACATAAAGCATGGAAAACTATATGGAAGACTAGAGATGCAGCAGTAGCAATAACTAGTGCATCAATAATAGATTAGCTGGTAGTAACCTCTATTAACCTGCACGCTGTAGAAATAGTAGCAGGAATGATAGCCTTAGTTGAGTTTTGGTCGTTACTAGAATCATTTAGCGACTTATATCCTCAATGGAAGATATGGAAAATACTCAAGAAGGTTATAAAAGCAAAAGGAGAGAAATATTTAGATATATCATTAGATAAAGAATTACCAGATGATTCCAATACTGAATTAGTTAGTTAATTGGTTTACAAGGAATTTCAGAGCAGTCGCAGTAGGTTTAGTTAGTTTACTTATTGCGACTGTTTTTGTTTAGAATCATTAGCTACAGAAAAAGAATAAAGAGATTGACAGAATAACTAACAATGTTAGAGCTTACGAACAATTAGCGTCCTAGAAGGAATAGTTAAACAGAGTGTTATAGCTTACTATAGAAGAACTAAATACTAGTAATGATAGTTTATTAAAAGAAACCAAGGATGCTTAGAAAAAGCTCAAAATCAAAGACAAGAACCTAACTAATATAAATGTAATCAATACTGAGATTAAAGATTCAGTTAGAACTATTATAAAACACAAGTTAATAGATTTTGACGAAGAACTTAAAATTAATCCATTAACAACTATCATAGTTAGTAGAAAGGACTCAATCCTTAAAGCCACATTAGATATTAAGAATCAATAGATTTTGTTTGTAGAAGAGAAAAAAGAATATAAAAACAAATATCGTAATGCTTTCGTTAGGTTCTTCCATTTTGATTGGAAGAAGATACGTACCAAAAAATATCAGATAGTTAACAGTAACCCAATAATCAAGGTAACTGATACTCGTGTAATCGAGTTACCTAAACAATAATCAATATATTCAATAATATTAATCAATAATAATATGCATAGAATATTTCGTGTAAAGGCTTACGAAGCAGAACACGGTCCTCACTTCAATGAGGAACATGCCCGTAAAGCTGTAAGTAAAATGGAAAATGAGGATGGTACTCGTGGACCACATTGGTCTGTAGAAGAAACTACCGCATTAGCTAGTCAATACGGAATAAATCTGGGTAGCAGATTTAATCGTTATGATTGGTTCGTAGCACTTAACATGGTTTATTCTGATTACTATAAGGTAATTATAAGTATGACTAATTCTAATAGCACTAAACATTTTGTTGAATTGGCAAAAGCTTGGATCAATGACAAAGACATTGATGAAGGTAAGATGTGGTATTACTATATTTACGTTATGTGTGATAAGATCAGACAAGCTGAAATGGAATGCTATGAGGAAGAAGTTGAAAAGCGTGAAAAATACGAAGATGACGATGATGACGAATTTGAACGCATAGGCTTATTCCGTAGAGGTGGTAGAAGAGGTGGTATGATGCGTGGTGGTCGTAGAGTATATTCTACTAGCAGAGCTAGAGACTATGAAGACGATTATGAACGTATGCTCGAAAGAGAAAAAGAGTACGAACCTTATTCAGAATATGGACGTGGCAAAGCAGTTCGCTACGTTAGATATTAATAAAAATCAATTTTAAATTAAATCAATTATGTTAGAAGATAGAATTATTGTGCAGGATCGCGGTATTGACGCTGGTCTTGCTGCTCTAATGCAAAACGCTAATAAAGGTATGGATCCGGCTGCTTTGATGGCTATGATGAACAACGGTGGTTTCGGTGGAAACGGCGGTTGGTGGTGGATTTGGATCATTTTGATCTTCTTCTGCTGGGGTGGTTTTGGTGGTAACGGTTTCGGTCGTGGAGGTAATGACGCAGGTCGTTTAGCTTCTCAGCTGAATACTGATGCTAATACCAGCCTGTTAATGCAAGCTATTAATGGCAATAAGGAAGCTATAAGCTCACTGTCTAATACTTTGAATTGTGATATTAATGCTGTTCAGACAGCTCTTAATACTATCAATTCTGGTGTAAGTCAGATTTCTTGTGATACTAAATTGTCTAGCTGTGAAGTAATTAATGCTATTACTTCTGGTAATGCAACTCTTGCTTCTGAGTTGGCTAACTGCTGCTGCACTACTCAGAGATCTATTGATGCTGTAAATAACAATATTACTAAGATGGGTTATGAAAACCAGCTGTCTGTATGCAATCAGACTAACAACTTAGTTAATACTATGAACAGCAATACTTTAGCTCTTCGCGATAGTGGCGCTGCTAATACTCAATCTATAATTGCTAAGTTAGATGCTATGCAGAATCAGGCATTACTTGATAAGATTGACAGTTTACGTGAGAGAAATTCCACACTGCTTACTCAGTTAAGTCAAGAACATCAGACAGCTACTTTTGGTAATATGATTAGCTCTGCTACTGCTCCGATTGTAACTAAACTGAACTCTTTACAGTCAGATGTGGATGGTATTAAATGTAAATTACCTAATACAGTAAGCGTTCCTTACCCGCAATTGTCATGCTATAATCCTGAAATATTTAGAGCTGCTGCTATGGGAGCTTATGCTGGTGATGCAGCCTTTAATGGAGTAGGTTATAACAATGGTTGTGGTTGTGGTTGCTAATAAAGAAAGGAGGTAATTATGTATCCTTTCTATAATGTACAACCGTTATTCCCATTTTGGGGTCCATTTTTATTTGGAAGGCGTCGTAGAAGATTAAATACTATATCTGGAATTCCAGTACTTAAAACTACTGGGGTAGTAGCTACTTCTACTGAAGTAAGATATGACGTTAATTATCAAGAGTATAGAAGTTTACCAAACGAAGGATTGTTCTTTCTGGATGTAAGACAGTCTTCTGCTGAAGCTAGCGCTTCATTACCAGTAGGTTTATCAGATGGTAACAGTGAAAATAATAATCAATCTATGCTTCGCAACGCTCTACAAGAAGATGTACAAGCAGGTGACCTACAACTAAACTTTAGATATTTAATATATTATAATAAATGTAATAATGTCTATTAGTTAGTGAATGCTTATCCTGCAAATATAACCGCACCAGGTGCGTAATAATAAACAAAAGGGCTCTTAATTGAGCCCTTATAAAACTAACTTATTATGTTATTCAATCAATTAAATATAGGTGACAAGGTATATATAATAGAAGTAGTTGGTACATTCAAGAAGACTACTGAGTATAATGAAGGTTTCGTTACTCAAGTAAGTGCGGTATATGATGAACCGCTACCACCTGGGCAATTTCCTATGCCCAATTAGCCTAGAAAGAGAATAGTAGATATAACTATATAGTGCAATGGAGAAACTAAAAAGTTCACTATACCTGAGAATAAATCAGTTATAACAGATAATTCTATAGGTCTTACTATATCTACTGATAAACAAGAAATTATAAATATAGTACGTAATCAATATAATACGTATAAGTAGAGAAAAGAGGCAATAGCTAAATGCGATGAAGAAATGGCTAAGTGCCAAGTATTATTAGATAAGCTGGGAGTAGATAATGAACCAGCTAGAGAGAATGATAAAATATTAGAACTATAGAAAGAAGTTAGTGAGTTGAAGAATATAATAAGGAAAGCTAATTAGATGGTTCCACCACCTATGAAGGAAATGCTCCCTTAGGATATGAAGAATGCTATGGATAAGGTTGGTCAATAAGATCAACCTTTTTTTGTTTTAAGCTCGTGTAAGAAACGCTATTAGTTAAGGTAAGGGATTGTAAGCTACAATACGTAAAGTGTCTCTAAACGCCTTAAAATGCGTTTTAAGCTTTATAACGTTATTAGAAATAAGATATGACACTTAACTAGTTAATTGATAATATTCTACTTATTGCTCGTAATAATAATATTGCAGAGTCTGAGCATTTAAGTAGAGCACAAATTGAAAAGTGGATTATAGGTTACAGAGCTATGTTAATTAAATAGGACATAGATAAAGGAAGAGATATAAATGAATTATATCTTACTACTATAGAACCTATTCACTTAGATCGTGAAGAAACTGTACCAGGTTACTTTACTTATGTAGGAGATAAAGAACTCCCTAAGTTAATAGACTTTAACTATAGACCTGGAGTAATAAATGTACGTGATATGTTTGGTAATATAATTTAGATAGGTAGCCGTACTAAAGCTAAATTATAGAAGTATAGAAAAGCCACGTGTAAAGATTACATTGCGTGGGTTAAGAATAATAGAATATATGTAGATGGTGATTCTAATCAGCTAGAGTATATCAGTGTAGATGTAATAGCAGAAGATCCTACAGAACTTAATGCTTGTTTTGATCCAGATAGTGAGTTTCCTATACCGTCTGCAATGATACCTGTAATAACACAAATGATAATGCAAAGAGAGTTATCTGTTATGATTACTATGCCTAGCGATGATAGTAATGATGCACACGATGATACGCAGAATAGAGTTAATAATAAATGAGAGAGAGATTAAAATATTAGAGAAAGTGCTATACTATTGCCGATTATTACATAAGCTATAAAGAGTATATAGAACCTAATACTTAGTATGATGTAGATTTAAAGACTTTTAAAGCTATAGTTACTGATTACTTTAAATACATTAAAAACGAAATAATGTATGAATGTAAGGAAGTAAAGTTACCATGCAGATTAGGTACTTTGCAAATCATAAAGCATCAACCTAAAGAGTATTCAGGTAAAAGCCTTAGATGGGATTGGAAAGCTACTAAAGAAATAGGTAAACCAGTATATTTACTTAACGAGCATAGTAATGGATGGAAGTACAGATTCTTCTGGTCTAAACAAGGATGCTTACTAACTAATAAAGGTAAATATCAATTTATAGCATGTCGAGATAATAAACGAGAGTTAGCTAAAATAATTTTTAATAGATTAAAAGATTATCCTGAAAAATGATAAACAATCGAATGATTAGCTCTGCATCTGTAGTTGCTAAAGTAATAGCTGATTTGGATCTTAAAGAAGACCAGATTAGAATTACTGATATCCGAGAATGGATTATGGAAGGAATACTTAAGATAGGAGCTGTACAATAGTATGAGCATAAGGTAGCTATATTACCAATAGAATGCCATTAGGTTGCTTTGCCTTGTGATTTATATAAATTAGGTCAAGTAGCATTTTCATTCTGTAATGGAGGAGGATGGTTGCCTATGAGGAAAGCTACTTCTAGTTTTGGAGTATTTCATGACCGTGAATGTAGTAATGAACCTTGTATGTTAATTCCAGATACGACAATGTTTCCATTAGTAAAGAATATGTTCAATTTAAATACTGATAGAGAAGCATTAGATAAGTTAAATGAAGATACTAACTTACGACAAACATTAAGTATATTACTTAATCAATGGACAGTAGGTACAGTAAATGGTAAATTTGTTCCTGGAGTAGTAGATCATAGAGATAGTACTATGTTTAGTAATGAATTACAATATACTACTAAACCTGGTTATATTAATACATGTATGCCTAGAGGATTTGTTAAAATATCCTATTATGCTATATATACCGATGAAGATAGCATGCCGATGATACCAGATTTAGAATCTTATAAAGAATGTTTGTATTGGTATATTACTATGAAACTTATGTATCCTAAGAAATTAAAAGGTCAAATAAGCTAGGGAGATTACTATGATATACGTAACTCTTATAACTTCTATCGTAAGTAGGCATATGCAGAAGCGATGATGCCCACTGTAGACGATCTTTCTTCTGTGCAAGATGTCTGGTTAAAATTATATCCAGAAATAGGAGCACACGATACTTTCTATAGTACGATAGGAGATGAATAGAACATATATAATTAGAATAGATTATGATAGAGTTAAAATTTACAAAAGATAATAGTAAATATATAAAACGCTATGTATGTGGAATATACGCTATAAGAAATAATTTGAATGGTAAAATGTATATAGGATCTTCCACAAACATTAGATCTCGTTATGAAGCTCATTTTAGAGGATTGTGTAATAACTCTGGCATAAATAAAAAATTATAGGAAGATTTTAATAAGATAGGATATACTAATTTTAGTTTTCTTATAATTGAAGAATGTTCCGATAATATAAGTACGCTACGATATTTAGAATCTAAATATATTTAGGAATACGGTTACTATAATTGTTGTTGCGTAGATGGCTAGAAAGTTTACTGCTACGATAAGCATGGTAATTTTGTAACAGAATTTAGCTCTATTAAGGAAGCAGCTAGAAAATTGAACGCATTAGCAGATAACATCAGAGCATGTTGTAATGGTAGAAAAAAATCATGTTCTGGATTTTAGTGGTCTTATAAGAAAGTCTTAAATTTAGGTAAGTATACTATAAAAGAATATAACGGTAAGAGCTGTAAATCTGTCTGTCAATATGATAAAAATGGTAGATTCTTAAATAGATACGATTCAATACGTGAAGCCAGTAGAGTTACTAATATACCAAGACAAAATATATCAAGTTGCTTATGTAAGAAAAATAATAGAAAATATGCAGGAGGATATATTTGGAAACACGAGGAGGAAAAACTATGATAAGTAATACTGCACAAGTTAATACATTTACGGGTGGTCTTAATATGGACTAGGACGTAAATTTGATACCGGATACTCAGTATAGATATGCTGAGGATGTTCGTGTTATCACTAATGATGGAGGAACTACAGGAGTATTACAAAGTATAGAGAACCCTAGAAGATACGATACTATTATACCTAAAGATGAGACAATAATAGGTACTACTACTATAAATGATATTGCGGTAGTAATAACTAAAACATCTGATAACATTAATAAGATATACAGATTAATGGGGTTCGATACCAATATGCCTCAAATCAAATTAGTATGTAAAGGAGCTCTAGGATTGTGTGAAGATTTATCTAAAAATCCTACACTAAGTATTGTAGGTAACTATGAATCAGATACTAATATAAAGATATACTTTACTGATGGAAACAGTCCTATTAAGATTGTTAACATAATGAGTAATAAGTATATAGACAATTCTAATCTTATAGATGAGAATGGGAATATAATCAATCCTGGTTCATTAGAAATAACTCCAGTAGTAAGTTTATTGCCGTTTAAATTCCGTTGGTTATCCGAAGGTAACCTTAAAGCTGGAATGGTAACGTATTGTTATCAATTATTTAATGTGCATGGCACTGAAACTGTTACTTCTCCAATGAGCGAGCTAATTCACTTAACAAATAGTGTAACTAGACAAGGTAGTTCTGAATATAAAGGTACTGGCTTGAATAAATCATCTAACAAATCAGTAATGTTATCTACTGAGCTATCTCTTTAGGACTTCAATAAGTTAAGAGTAATACGCCTATTTTATGAACAGAATAACTCTACTCCTGTTATTAGTATAGTAGATGAAATAGATATTCCAGATGGTCAAACAGATATTCAGTATGTAGATTATGGTTCTACATTGAGTGATATATCTATAGATGAGTTTAATGCTATGACTGGTTATTAGTTTATAGCGTAGACTCTTGCTAAGATGCAAAACAGACTATTCGCTGCTAATGTAACAGAGAATACTTGGATACCAGAAGATGAAGATGGTAATGACTATGATGCTAGAGCATATAGAGCTAATTCAGAAGGAAGCGTATAGTTATTATCTAGTTTAGATAGTAATAACATTCGTCTATCTATAACAGATGATGAAGCTATAAAACGTATTCCTATTACTCATGACTGTATAAATCCTTTTAATAACACAAAGTATACAAAGGATGCATCTAATTCCTAGAATGTATATATATACAATAAGGAAGGTGAATTAGGTGGTTATGGTATTAATATAGAATATTCATTCATAACTACAGATATAAATTTAAGTAATAAACAAGATAAGTTTAGATTAGATCAATCCTGTAGTATGAATGTATCTGCTGTTAGAAATAATACTAGATACATTAATAGAGGCACTGACAAGATGCCCGAGATAGTACAACCTACTAAGGAACAATAGAATAATTCATATGTACCTAACTATGCTGATCCATATATAGCAGCTAATTATAGAGGTTACCAAAGAGATGAGATATATAGATTTGGTATAATATTCTACAATGATAAATCTGTAGCTTCTCCCGTACTTTGGATAGGTGATATTAGAATGCCTCATGCTTCACAAATGCCTCCATTTAGATATGAAAATAATACTCTTATAGGTAATGCTTTAGGTGTAGAATTTAAAGTAAAGAAAATGCCAGTTGGCGCAGTAAGTTACGAGATAGTTCGTTGTGATAGAACTGAGCGTGATAGAACTGTGATTATGCAAACTGTAGGTAGTTACGTATATGAATATAGAATTCAAGAGTAGGATAAATATGTAGGATAGGGATCTGAATTAGATAGTAGTTTGGAGATGAGACCTACTCCTTTCTTCTGTAGTTTGATTGGTGAACAATTGGCAATATCAACAGGTACAGCGGAAGATATCGGTAACTTCTCTCTTACTATGAGAGTAAATGATTATATACGTTTAGTATCTCCAGAAATATGTGTACAGGGTGATGATGCAACTAAACTGTTTGAAGGAAGTGTATACTTAGATGGTATAGGTTCATACTATTCTCCATTTGTAGGTGGTAAAGTAAACGACGGTAAGTTTGATGATTTTAAAGATAACTATGTAAATGGTAATACTATTGGTAATAGTGTAAGCCGTAGTATATTTGCTGCAGCGGATTACGTTACTCAGATAGATGGTAGAGTATTACAGCAAGATACTGTGCCATATGTAGGTTATGGTAGTAGATGGGGTCTTAACGTACTGGCTGTGGGATTCCCTTATCAAGATAGTAGAGGTAATAAGGTATACCGTGGAGCATCAATAGCTAAGTATTTCGTTCCAACATTTGGGCAATCTCAATCTACATCATATATTGAAGATGCTAAATATCCGCCTAACATAGACTATAACATGTATGGGGCTCCAGATGTAGTAGCTAAAAGAATAAATGTAGGTAATAGAACTTATACTAACTACTCTATGTCTGACTTTATTCACAATGATAATCAATCATTACAAGGTCCAGCTGGTCCGTGTATCATAGCTCATGTACCTGAATTATAGAATGTATTCTCTGGATTTAATAGTGTACCTACTAACAAATACCCAGAGCTCCATCCATTTGATTCTACTAATGCTATTCCTGTATTTAATGTTAAACGTGATGGTAATTCTATATATGGTGGTAATACATTCTCATCTAGACAGAATTCTGTATACATAAGTATAGCAGCGCACGACAGAAAGTATGTATTTGGAGGAGATACTTATCTAAGCTTATTAGATTATCCTAATACCATGCTATTCCAATTACCTGATGCTAAAGAATGGGACGGAATGAAGAATTATATAGGAGCTTATATACCATTTGAAAGTTCTATTAATATGAATTTATTCCACGGAGATCAGATTCATAGAACGGTAACTAGTTCAAATTTTGCAGACTCTTGGTTGCAGTTAGAGCCTACTTAGATGTAGGATATACACGTACAAGATCTTCCTTACTTTGTATATAATTCTGTTTATTCCGCATAGAATACTGGTAAATTATATGTACCTAATTCTATGTATGCTGATAAAGACGTAAGGTATACTAATAGAATATTAACTTCATAGGCTAAGACTAATAATGAAGTAATAGATTAGTGGTCTAAATTCAAAGTAGCTGATTACTTAGATGTAGATAATCAGTGGGGAGACATAACCAATCTAAAAGTATTCAAAGATAGACTGTTCTATTTCCAAGATACTGGAGTAGGAGTAGCTTCTGTCAATGAAAGATCACTTATTACTGACGATAATGTAAATCAACTAGTATTAGGTACTGGTGGTATATTAAGTAGATTCGACTATGTAACTACTACTAATGGTTCGTCTATTAAGAATGATAAGAGTATAATTAATTCAGATAATGTGCTTTATTGGTACGATTATGATAAGAACGAAATATGTTCTTATACAGGTCAAGTAAGTTAGTTATCTAAAGAAAAGCAGGTACAATCTTACTTTAATAAAAACATTAAAGAAGATAGGGCTAAAGCTATGTCTTTATTTGATAAGAAGTATAATGAGGTATGGTTTAATGTGCTAAATAAACCACTAGTATTTAATGAGTAGTTAGGTAGATTTACATCTTTCTATACATTTAATCCTAAATGGTCGTTACCTATTTCTGATAGAGTAGTAGCAATAAAAGACAATGAATTGCATACTATACATGATACTGGAGTAATAGGGTTAACTCCTTTAGATAGAAAAGCTAAATTAGAAATAGTTATTAATAAGAATGCTCCTTATACTAAAGTATTTGATAATGTTAGATTACAAGGAGAGTTTAGAGATGGTAATCAAGAGTCTATTAAGGACGATATCATAGATTATATGAAATTCAGTACCAAACATCAAGAAGCTATTAGAGAACACACTGAAGAAGAACTTGATGAAGAAGGTAATGTTATTACTCCTGAACAACATATAATAACTGATTACAGAGAAGATACATTTAGATTCCCAGTACCTAGAGCAGATAAGAATGAAGATGCATTATCGTTACCTGCCAGGTTAAGAGGTAAGTATATGATATGCGATTATGAGTTAGATTCTGATATAGATCATACTTTTGAAATACCATAGATTACAACAACATACAGAAATTCATTAATTTAATATGAAAAGTAAAAAGAAAACAAAAGTACCAGCATATGCATTTGGAACTCAATTCAAAGAAATTGGGAATAACATGCTTGAAAATGCTCCTGATATATTAAATACTTTAACTACTCCTTTTTAGAAATCTAACGCTACTACAGGAGGGCAAGCTGCTGCACAATCTGTAAGTGACATAGCCAGTGGTGCAGCTACTGGTTTCCAAGTTGCTGGTCCAATTGGTGCTGCAGTAGGAGCAGGCATAGGGCTAATAGGTAGATCCGGTGAAGAGGCTAGAATGACTTCTTTTACTGATTATGATGAAGGTAGTCTTGGTAGTGGTCTAATTGGAGCGTTCGGTAATAGAAAACTTCGTAGGAAAAGAGCAGCAATTAAGAAGAATGCTTATAGTAATAGAGCCGCTGTACAAGGTACTAATTACCTACAAAGTGAAGCATATGATGATATGATTGGTATGAATACAGATACTATGGCTAATGGAGGTATATCCTCTTCTCTAGCATATGTAGATGATGGTGAATTGATATAGACTCCAGATGGAAGTATAAGCAAAGTACCAGAGAATAATAAACCTACTGATAGTAATTTAGTTAGTTTACCTGAAGGCAGTAGAGTACTAAGTGATAAACTTAAAGTACCTGGTAGAAAAGAAACATTTGCACAACTTGGTGAGAAAATGATGGCAAAGAAAAAAAGTAAATATAATGACAGATTTGCAGAGAATGCAGCAAAACTAAATGAAATGAATAACAATATGATTCATGATTAGTTATTTGCTATGCAGGAATCTGTTAAACAAAGTAAAGGTATTAAACCTAAGACTAAGTAGATACAAGCAGCTGCTTTAGGTGATGAGATTAAACCTGGTTTAGGAGATAGAATAGTAGATGCTATCTATAATCCTAATCGTAAATGGGGGGCTGGAGTACAGTGGGGAACTGGTAATAATCAATGGTATCATGTACCAGTTAATCCTAATAATACACAACCTACATCGACTACAGCTACTGTAAGTACTAGTACTCCAACACGTAGACGTAAAGCAACTTCTACTTCTACGAATACAGGATTAATTGATGAAGGTAAACCAGAGTTACCGTTTACTTGGTATGGTACAGTTAACCCGTTAAAACCAAAACATCCAGAACTATTAACTGCTACTAATGATGAAATGGCAGGTTTAGGAGATGCTCTTACTTCTCAAGCAGATAAGGTTACCACTTTACCTAAAAGCAATGCTTATAACAAACCTGAGCCTGAAAATAATAAATTTGATTGGGGTTCTGCTTTGTCAGGGATAGCTTCTTTAACTCCTATTATGTCTAATCTATTTACTGGTAGACCTGAAACAGTTGATACAGTATATAATCCTTATGCTACTAGTATTAGTAATACGATGCGTAGACGTAGATATGATATTAGTCCTGCTATTGAAGATTTAAACCGTAATAGAGCTACTAGTAATTATAATGCTAGCCAAATTAATACTAATACAGGAGCTAACTTAGCTTATAGATTACAGTCAGCTGTTAATACTGACAGAGCTATAGCTAGTTTAAGATCTCAAGAAAGTAATGTTAACAATCAGTACTTAGGTGATTATGCTAATACTATGAATAGTTTAGGACAGCAATGGGTTAATGCTACGAATATAGCTAATGAAGCTAATGCTCAGAATAGAGCTACTGCTAGAAATATACGTAGAGCTGGTTTAAGTCAGTTAAGTCAATGGGCTCAGAATAGAGAATTGATGCGTAATCAGAGAGCTAGAGATATGGAAATGTGGCCTCTGTATCAAAGATTCTTGCAAGCCGGTTTTACTGAAGATGATCTCAGAGCTATGATGAATTCTAACCGTAATACAATAAGTAGAAAAGGAGGTAAATAATGCAAGCTAATAGATATGATAGAGCTGCGGAAGCTCCTATAATGAATACCTATGTACCAATTAATTTTGGTGAATTGTATAGAATAGGTTAGGCACAAAGACAAGCCGTTGAGCAAGCTGCTAATGAATTTACTAATACTGTTAGTAAGTTTGGAGAATTTCAATCTCCTTCTGCTGTAGATACTTAGAGATACTACGAGAACTCTTTAGGAAAGATAAGAGACTTAATAGACGAGGCTGCTACTAATCCAGATGCAATGAAAGATGCTAACTTTAGAGCTAGATTGAATTCTCGTATTGCTAATCTTGATTATGCTACTCTTAGTAACTTAAAGCAAAGTAGAGAAGGAATGCTAGCTAGACAAAAAGCTAATTAGGAATTAATGATAAAGGGTATGTACAATCCTCTTTGGCATGACGTAGATTTCACTAACTATAACACAGTAGATAGTGGAATATTTAACGATATAGCTCCTCTTGCTTATAAATCTGAAGTAGACTTAGTAAGACCATATGTTGATAATCTGAAAGCTAGTTTTATGGGAGTTAAAGATGGATGGATTCATCAAGGAGTTTCTACTGATAGAACAGACTATGAAATTCAAAGGAATTTATCTAGTATACAGAATACCCCAGAATATCAAAAGCATTTAGAAGTATTATAGAGACAAGGTCTTAGTAGACAGGATGCTGAAGAGCAACTTAATAGAACACTTATTACAGCAGGTAGAGAATTTGCTTATGACCAAGCAGAACGTGATCCAATGGCTGTAGCATTAGCTAGAAGAGCAGGCGCAGGAAGTCAACAGAATCGTTTACTTAATCTAACTGACCAATTAGAGTTAACAGCAAGAGATACTTTTGCTTCAGCTTTAAAAGATGCACCTACAGTTCAAGATGCTAGAAAGAAACTCAATGATATGTTTACTCTTAGTGCTAAAACTAATAACAGTTTAAATAGTGCAATTAACGATGTTATTGGAACTTTAAGTAGTGGTATAGGTGCTGAGGCAAACGAAGTATTAACTGCTCAAGGAACTCAGACGGGTAAGATGACTTCTCAAGGTTGGAGAGTAGGTAATTCTTCTTCTGAGTTCTTACTTAGAAAACGTCTTGCTGAGAATTTAATGGATAGAAAGATTGGTAGTAGTAGTAAGTTACAAGATGATTTTGAAAAGGGGCAGTTTAAGAATTTCTTAGTAGCTGGAACCCCGAATATTACTACAGATGGTTCAAACATATTCCATAATAAATACATTTTTATTCCTAAATCAGAAATAGATAAAGGTAAATATACAGCTAGAGATCTAGCAGAAGTACAAGGAGATTGGGTAAATCTCGACGAAGATCAGGTAAGAGTAACTGAATCTACAAATGATTATGGTGAAACTAGAACTTCGATTAATACCGCTCTTAAACAAGGTACTTATTTAAGAATTCCAGTAAGTGCGGTTGTACCCAGACGCGGTTTAGAAGCAGTTGAGAATGATGCGTTACATGCTAAGAGTAGAAACATAGGACAAGACATTAGAGATGTAATGCAAGCTCAATCTGAAAGTAACAGACTATTTTAATATAATATTATGAGTAGACAATAGAACTATACTCTAGGTAAAAATACAGATAATAATATCGCTAGTGAATACCCTAATTATACCTTACAAGGTGATTATGGGTATTCATACGATTCTAGATCAGATTATTACCAAAGAAGATTAGAAGATAGAGAGAACGATATAAACTACGATAATAAAACTACTAATGAAGATTCTACAAAAGATAGTAAAAGTAGAATATCTAATTGGTGGACATCTAGAAGTATGCCTGAATTACTTCAGTCTAGTGAAGACGCAGATGATAAGGATAAGAATATCACTGTCCTAGACTATATGTACGATGAAGCTGAGAAGTCTGGAGACATAAAAGCTTTAGATGTATATCGTAGTTTTATGGAAAAGAAGGATCAATCTAAATTAAGTAGATTATAGAATGAAGTTAGAGAGGGTGAAGCTAACTATTTAAATTCTATTAATCTAGCTAAAGATTATCTTACAAGTAAACAAGAATTAATTGATTTACAAAGATAGATTGATTCTGCAACAGATTGGACACCTACGCAAATTCAATCAGCTCAGAATAGAATAATTGAACTAGAAGATAATATTAAGAATATAGAAAATGGTGTAAACCAATTAGATTAGAACGGTAACATCATATATCATCAACCTGGTTTAAAAGAGCTAGCTAGAACTAATCCGTATTTACAGGATATATTCTATGAGACTAGACCTGGTAAATTGTTCAGTACTGATAAATTTGGTTCTGTAATAGACTTATGGAAATACTATAGTTTCGACTGGCTAGCAGAAGATTATATTGGTGATCTTAATCCTGGTAATAACTTTAAGCATTTACTAGCTAATGACGGTATAAACGATGCAATCTTTGGGAGAACTCATCAACTATCTCCAGATCAAATAGAATATATGTGGAGTAGTAAAAACCAAGGAAGCAATTTAGCAAAGCAGATTGAATAGCTTAATAATGCTGAAAAGGTTGTAAGTTCTCGTTTAGCTGATAAAAATCAGTAGATACAAAGTATGATACATACTTTAAAGCATGGTAATTGGTTGTATGACCCAAGTAAAATATCTGCTGAGTTTAGAGAAAAACAAGAGAATAATCAAATATCTGCATTTAATCCAGAATCTTGGGTTTATGCATTACCAGAGTTAGGTACTAGTTATTCTGAATTTGGAGCCATGTTAGGACAATTTGGTACTAGCATGGCTGCCAAATGGGCATCTAAAGCAGTTATGGCTGCAGGTT